>Ga0316201_10004553_pt1 | contig 10485 bp, 10 predicted proteins | sample CS6wburrow_MG_FD_204516 | JGI IMG/M metagenome (GOLD analysis project Ga0316201, IMG submission 204516) | Coastal sediment microbial communities from Delaware Bay, Delaware, United States - CS-6 worm burrow | ecosystem: Environmental > Aquatic > Marine > Coastal > Sediment | place: USA... | reverse complement strand
CAGATGTGTGAAGGTATTGATCGCTGATTTTTCGGGACTTTGATTCTTAAAAATAATACTGGTCTGATTGGCAACCACGCCTACTTTTTTTTCCTGTAACAAGGGCAGGTATTCTTCAGTAGAATTGGCACCAACAACAATCATGGAATCTTGAGGTATTTTAGTTTGTGACAATTCCAATGCTCCCGAATCCTTTTCTTTTTTTAAGGTGTTTCCACAGGCTGTAAGTATCAAAAGCCACAATAATAACGTATTTTTGAACCTGGATAAAAAAGCCATCTGTTGAATTTAGAATTTTTTATAGCAAAACGCCTTATTAAGGGTAAGGAGCATAAAATTAGTATATCTGCCCCAATAATAAAAATAGCCATCGCCGCAATTGCCTTAGGGATTATAATGATGCTTATTGCTATTGCAACCGGGGTAGGGTTAAAGCATAAAATTCGGGAAAAGGTCGCTGCCTTCAATGGCCATATTCAAATCTACAATTACGATAATAATGTTTCAGATGTTTCTGTAGTTCCGGTATCTGTGAATCAGGAATTTTATCCGGAATTTACATCTGTGGATGGAATTTCACATATTCAGGCCGTTGCCAGTAAGGCAGGCATAATAAGGACTGAGGATACATTTGAAGGAATTATTGCCAAAGGAGTTGGTAAAGACTATAACTGGGGAGTATTCAGTGAATATTTACAGGAAGGGAGACTGCCGGACTTTATGGGAGAACTCAATACCGAGGTACTGATGTCGTCTTTGATGGCCGGAAGGCTTAAATTGAAAGTCAGCGATGAATTCTTCACCTTCTTTTTAAAGGATGAAGATCCTTCCCAAACTCCAAATCAAAGAAAATTTAAAATTGTCGGGATCTATGACAGCGGATTTGAAGAGTTTGATGCCAAGTACGTTTTTACAGATATACGCCACATTCAAAGGGTTAACAAATGGCAGGAAGATCAGGTAGGCAACTTTGAAATTTTTCTCCTCAATTTTGAAGATATTGATAGCAAAACAAACGAAATATACGGTAAAACACTAAGTAACCTCGATACTCAAAATATAAAGAACAAGTATTTTAAAATTTTTGAATGGATTGGGTTGTTCGATTTTAATATCGCTCTTATCATTGGAATAATGATTATTGTTGGCGGGATAAATATGATCACGGCCCTTTTGGTGTTAATATTGGAAAGAACTCAGATGATAGGAATTCTCAAGGCTCTGGGATCGGCCAATTGGAGTATTCGCAAAGTGTTTTTATACAACGCTGCTTATCTGATAACTGTTGGTTTGCTTTGGGGCAACCTATTTGGTCTTGGGCTTATCTGGTTTCAGGAGACATACAGGGTTTTTAAATTTCCTAATCCCAAAGAGTATTATATCGACTATATTCCGGTGCACATAGATTTTCCTACAGTTGTTATTTTAAATCTTGGCGTACTTGTCTTATGTCTTCTGATGCTTTTAATACCATCTTTTATTATCACAAAAATCACACCTGTAAAAGCTATTAAATTTGAATAGTAAAGCCAGGTTTTTGTTTTCCTTTGACAGGAGGCTGTATCTATGAACTAATTTAAAATATCCAAATCACCAACGATTCCTAAAAGGAATTACTGAAATCTGCTTTTTGAAAATACTATCTTTACATTGCTTATGAAATACGCCAAAAATATCCTGGAAACCATTGGAAATACCCCACTGGTCAAAATAAATAAATTAACCGCAGAATTGCCATGCCTGGTTTTGTCCAAGTATGAAACATTTAATCCGGGAAACTCCGTAAAAGACCGAATGGCCGTTCAAATGGTTGAGGATGCCGAAGCCGAAGGCAAATTAAAACCCGGGGGAACCATAATCGAGGGAACTTCCGGTAATACGGGAATGGGCCTTGCCCTTGTCGCTGTTGTAAAAGGGTACAAAATGATCTGTGTGATCAGCGATAAACAATCCAAAGAAAAAATAGATATACTAAAAGCAATGGGTAGCGAAGTATATGTATGTCCAACAAATGTCGCTCCCGATGATCCCCAAAGTTATTATTCTACTGCCAGAAGGTTATCGGAAGAGATACCTAATTCATGGTATGTAAATCAGTACGATAACCCCTCCAATACTAAAGCGCACTTTTTGACAACAGGGCCCGAGATCTGGGAGCAGACAGACGGTAAAGTAACCCATTTTGTGGTGGGGGTAGGTACCGGGGGTACAATTTCCGGAGTGGGCACCTTTTTAAAGTCAAAAAATCCGAATATTAAAATTTGGGGAGTGGATACTTATGGCTCAGTATTTAAAAAATATCACGAAACAGGCATCTTTGATCACAATGAGATATACCCCTATATAACTGAAGGTATAGGTGAAGACATTTTACCCAAAAATGTAAACTTTGACATCATAGACGGATTTACCAAAGTAACAGACAAAGATGCGGCCGTATATACGCAGCGTTTGGCAAGGGAAGAAGGGATGTTTCTTGGTAATTCTGCTGGTGCTGCTATTAAAGGTGTTCTTCAGCTAAAAGAAAAATTTAACAAAGAAGATGTGGTGGTAGTTCTTTTTCACGATCATGGTAGCAGATACGTAGGTAAGATCTATAATGATGACTGGATGAAAGAACAAGGCTTTATAGACTAATTAATTTAATTTGATTTAATATGAATTGTAGAAGATTAACGAGCATACTGGTAATTCTCTTTTTTTGTGCTCAATTACCCGCCCAGAAACTTTCTAAAGTTGAGAGAAAATTGGTCAAAACCATTGAAATCAATAATCCTGAAGCCATTACTTTTTTAGAAAATGTCGTAAATATTAACAGCGGTACTTTAAATTCCAAAGGGGTTAAGGAAGTAGGGATGGTTTTCAAGAACGCTTTTGAGAATATCGATTTTGAGACAAGCTGGATTGAGATGCCTGAAGAAATGAACAGGGCCGGTCACTTGTTTGCCGAAACAGAAGGTAAGAAGGGTAAAAAACTATTACTTATTGGCCATTTAGATACTGTATTTGAGGAAAACAGCCCTTTTCAGAAATTTGAGCGGGTTAATGACAGTATTGCTCACGCGCCGGGAGGAAATGATATGAAAGGTGGCGATGTAATTGTCCTATATGCCTTAAAGGCTTTGCACGCTAACGGGTTGCTGAAAGATGCACAGGTCATAGTGGCATTTACAGGAGATGAAGAAAGTACCGGTAAACCACTGGATATAAGCAGAAAAGATTTAATTGAAGCAGCAAAGAAAAGCGATATTGCACTCGGATTTGAGACTTCCACAGGATTTAATTATGCCACTGTGGCAAGAAGGGGGTCCTCAGGATGGCAGGTTGATGTTGAAGGAAAGCGAGCCCACAGCTCCGGTATATTTAATGAACGGGTTGGGGCCGGTGCAGTTTTTGAAATATCAAGAATTTTGAATGCGTTTTATGAAGAAGTTCGCGGTGATGAATACCTTACTTTTAACCCGGGAATACTTATGGGGGGTACTTTTGTAGAATATGATACAACTACTGGAAAAGGTGAGGTCTTTGGAAAAAGTAATGTGGTCTCACAAACAGCCATGGCAAAAGGTGGTTTGCGTTTTATTTCGGATGAACAAAAGGAAGAGGCCAGAACTAAAATGAGAGAAATTGTTTCTAATAATTTACCCCGTACATCAGCAACAATTAGTTTTACAGACAGTTACCCGGCAATGGTTCCCACAGAGGGAAACAACAGACTCTTAGCCGAGTTAAATCAGGTAAGTCTGGATCTCGGTCAGGGTGAGGTAATAGGCTATGATCCGGGCAAAAGGGGCGCTGCAGATACATCTTTTGTTGCTGAATACGTTGATTGCCTTGATGGTTTAGGCACTATGGGAAGCGGAGCGCATACCCCTGAAGAAACCGTAAATTTGAACACAATTGAAGACCTTACGAAGAGAACAGCAGTTCTTATTTATAGATTGATCAATCAATAATTCATGGTAAATCTTAGTTCAGGAAACGCAAATGCTAAAATTGAGGATGGTGAATTAGTAAGTTACCAGCTAAACGACCATGAATATATTCATCAAAAAGGGAGTCCCGGTTGGCGTAACTCGGATACCGAAATGTTTCCAGTAATCGGACCCACTGCTGAAGCTGATTTCCGGGTTCATGTTCCAAGAGGGAATGCAATTCAGGATCAACATGGATTATTACGCGAATTGGATTACGAGCTTCTTTCCAATACAGAGAAAACTGCTGAATATGTAAAATTTTATAAGGCAGGAACGGTTATAAAAAATTCCAAATTTCCAGATAAATCTTCGGCGCAATTACTTATCTGGCCCTTTAGTTTTGAATTTTATAAGAGTTTCAAACTCACGGATAAAGATTTGGAAATTAGTTTCAGAATTTCGGGAGAAAAAGATATGCCTTTTATGCTGGGGTATCATCCGGCATTTAAACTATATTCGGATAATCCCATCATAATTGCGAAAGATCAGACCATTTCATTGGATGCTGTTATTGAAGCCGGGAGCAGGGCTCTTGAAGTGGGTAATTGCCAAAGTGTTGTTTTAAGGGATGAAAAAGAGGTGACCATAAAAACAGAAGGGTTCAGTCATTTTATGCTTTGGACAGAAGTTTCGAATATGATATGCATAGAGCCGATAACCTTTTATCCCTATTCATTAGAACAAATACAATTGCATGAAGGGTTTGATTATTTATCTGATAAAGTCAGGAATTTTAAAGTCACTTTAATTCCATAATTTAATAGCCTGTTTAAAAGAAACAAGAATCTGTTTTAATCCAAATAAACTTTAAAAATGAGAGTACTCTTAGAGCGTCATTACGGTTATCTTTTTGAACCGGAATTGTTAGATGAGATAGAAGCTGCAGGCAAATGTAAGCACATAAAACAAGGGGAGCGTTTATTGGATATAGGCCAGGAGATAACAGTTATGCCTTTAATTTTTAGCGGAGCAATTAAAATACTTCGAGAAGATGATGAAGGTGATGAGTTATTGCTTTATTTTATTGAGAAAGGTGATACCTGCGCCATGACATTTTCATGCTGCCTGGGGAATGGTAAAAGTGAGATCAGGGCAATAGCTGAATCAGATACAGAGTTATTAATGATTCCTATAGAAAAAATGGATGAGTGGATGGCCAAATACCAAAGTTGGAGAGAATTTATTTTGGATAGTTATCATACCAGAATGTCAGAATTGCTGGAAACAATAGATACTTTGGCATTTATGAAAATGGATGAGCGCATAATGAAGTATCTCAAAGACCGTGCAATGGTAACGAATGATGATATTATATATTCCACGCATCAGGATGTGGCCCGTGATTTGCATACTTCGCGGGTAGTGGTCTCAAGACTTTTAAAAAGTTTAGAGAAAGAAGGCAAAATAGAGTTGAGCCGTAACCATATAAAGGTTATTGAATTATAGGTTGAATATTTATTTGGGCTGTAACAATTATCGTGAATATTCATCTTTAGAAATATTAAACTCTAAAACAAAAAGATGAAATTATCACTTGCCCTTTCTGCAATTATGATTTTGGCTATAATAGGCCATAATAATGCTCAATCCGAAATTCTTTTTAATGGTGTTGAACTCCAGGAATCCGTTCAAAGTGCAAAATCTAAAATGGAACCATTTACCGAAAAAATGGAATTATTTGAAGTAGAAAACCCTACCTTTCCTTTATCCAAAGACCTTGAAGCCCATCTGGTTTGTAGTAATTACAAATCGAATTACGGTACTATTTCCGAGTTGGTATTTACATTTGCTGATGATAAATTGGTATATATTCAGGCCCATGGGAATGCGGTTGAAGCTATAACCGCAATAACAAAAGACACGGCTCAGAACTATATGGATTATAGATTCTATCCAAAAGATCATATTGTCACCAAACCTTCAGAGGACAAAGTTTGGGTTTTAACGGAAGAGGCCATGCATCCAAATCTATTTACCTGGGATAACCCATACCTGCCCTCAAACAAGGAACTTAAAAAAGCCCATAACCTGTCGGCAAAAATTCCGGATTTTATAAAAATGGGAGGTAATTTGGAGCAGTTAAAACCATATTTGGAAAGTGAATCTGTTTTCACCAATAGCACGGAATTGGATGGGAGTGATCCCAATGCCCAATTGCAAATAGATTGTTTTGGCATAGAATATGCAGGTTTCCCCAGGAAATTTGAGGCGCGATTTGGAGATGGAAAACTCAATGTTGTATGGATTTTGACAGGTAAGGGGGAGGAAGATCGTATTAGGCAGAAACTTATTTTAGAATATGGTCCGGTTATTTTTAAAGATGATAACTGGGAAGTATTTAATAACTGGCAGGTAATGTTGCGCAAGGATAAACCGGAGGTGCTTGTGCTAACTGAGGAACTCGCAGCTTTTTATAAGAAAGATTACTTTAAACAATAGTACTGCATATAAACCTTTGTGTTTTTACGGACAAAAGGTAGTAGGGAAACCATTGATTTATTGATTAAATAGTACATTTGATCAATGAGAAAAATTTTCCCAATTCTACATAGACTACGTAGTTATAAACGGAAAGATCTTCCTAAAGACGTCATTGGGGGCTTAACCGTGGGAATCGTACTTATTCCTCAGGCAATGGCTTACGCCATGATCGCCGGTTTACCTCCTGTTTACGGTTTGTATGCCTCCCTTATGCCCCTGTTGGTTTATGCGTTTTTTGGCACTTCAAGATCGCTTGCAATTGGACCGGTAGCTATGGATTCTTTGCTCGTTGCGGTAGGCTTGGGAGCACTGGCAATAGTAGGATTGGAGAATTATATTGCTCTGGCCATTTTACTTGCTTTTATGGTTGGCGCCATACAATTTGTTTTAGGCATTTTTCGGATGGGCTATCTGGTTACCTTCTTAGCCAAACCGGTTATCAGCGGATTTACTTCGGCCGCAGCTATGATCATTATTTTTAGTCAGTTAAAACATTTACTTGGTGTAGAAATGGAAGGGAGCAATCAGTTTCACAGAATTTTTTTAAATGCCATTGAGACAATTCCGCAAACCAATTTCTATGATTTCATCATAGGACTTACGGGGATTTTTCTACTCATTGGTTTTAAAAAATGGAATAGACATATCCCTGCTATTCTTATCATCGTGGTTCTTGGAATACTGGCAGTATATTTTTTCAAAATGGAATCGCTGGGCATTGAGATCGTAGGGACAATTCCAAAAGGTTTGCCCGGGTTTGTTTTACCTGCCTTTAGCATAGATGCTATAATGCGGCTATGGCCAATTGCCCTGACACTTGCGTTGATAGGATATCTTGAAGCTATTTCAATTGGCAAGAGTATTGAAGAGAAGAATGAAGAAGATCATATTAATGCCAATCAGGAATTAGTTGCTTTAGGCTCAGCAAATATGTTGGGTTCTTTTTTTCAATCCTATCCTGTGGCGGCAAGTTTTTCGAGATCCGCTATCGATCATGAATCCGGATCAAAAAGTACACTATCTGGTGTATTTACTGCTATATTGGTTATAATAACGCTAGTATTTCTTACCCCTATTTTTTATTATTTGCCAAAAGCAATCCTGGCCAGTATTATCATGGTATCGGTTTTTGGTTTAATTGATTTAGCATATGCAAAACGTTTGTGGACCTATAGAAAAGATGAATTTATTGTCTTGGTATTTACATTTTTGTTAACCTTGTTTATTGGCATTACTCAAGGCATACTTACCGGGGTTCTGCTCTCTCTTTTATTGATGGTCTACAGAACTTCAAAACCTCATTTCGCGGTTTTAGCCAAAATAAAAGATTCAGAATATTATAAAAATATTACCCGTTTTGAAGATGAAGTCATTATGCGGGATGATCTGCTCATTGTACGTTTTGATTCGCAATTGTACTTTGGAAATTCAGATTATTTCAAAAATCAGCTTTATAAGTATATGAGCCAGAAGGGCGATAATTTAAAAGGAGTAATATTAAATGCTGAAGCAATTAATTATATAGATTCCACAGCCACCAGAATGCTTACTAAAGTCATAAAGAAAATAAGGCAGGATGGAGTTCAGTTCTATATTGCAGGAGCCATAGGCCCGACTAGAGATATTATTTTCAGGAGTGGTATAAGTGACGTATTACCCAAAGAGTTCCTGTTTGTAAAAATAAAGGAGGCCGTGGCCCACTTTGATAATCCTGAGAATGCATCAGTCACCCATGAAAGAGTAGCCCATCAGCGGAATAAGAAGGGTAACTAATGTTGCTCTTTTTAATGCAAGAAGCAGTATTTTTGAAAAAAATTTAGAAAAAAAGAAATGATCATTGAACAGATTTATACCGGTTGTCTTGCTCAGGGAGCTTATTTTATTGAAAGCAAGGGTGAAGTTGCCATTATTGATCCACTGCGCGAAGTAATTCCCTATATAGAAAGGGCGAAAAAGAATAAGGCTGAAATAAAATATATTTTTGAAACCCATTTCCACGCCGACTTTGTTAGCGGGCATGTAACATTGTCTAAAGAAACCGGTGCACCTATTGTATTTGGCCCCAATGCAAATCCTGCTTTTGAGGCAATCATAGCCAAAGATGGTCAGGAATTTCAACTTGGGGATATCACAATTAAGGCCCTGCACACCCCTGGCCACACTATGGAAAGCACTACCTATTTATTAAAGGACGAAACAGGGAAAGACCACGCAATTTTTTCCGGAGACACTTTGTTTTTAGGTGATGTGGGAAGACCGGATCTCGCCCAGAAAGCAGCAGATATGACCAAAGAAGATCTGGCCGGACTTCTTTATGATAGTTTAAGAAGTAAAATTATGCCTTTGGCGGATGAAGTAATTGTTTATCCTGCGCATGGCGCCGGTTCGGCATGTGGTAAGAACATGATGAAAGAAACCGTGGATACTTTGGGGAACCAAAAACAAATGAATTATGCGCTGCGAGCTAATATGACACGGGAGGAATTCATAAATGAAGTTACCGATGGCCTGCTTCCACCACCTAAATATTTCCCTTTGAATGTAAAAATGAATAAGGAAGGATATGAAGATATAGGTGATGTGTTAAAACGAGGTATGGCAGCCCTTTCACCGGATGCTTTTGAATTGGCAGCGAATGAAACCGGGGCTCTTGTTCTGGATGTGCGTAACCAGGAAGAATTTGTAAAAGGGCATATTCCAAGATCCATTTTTATTGGTTTGAACGGTGATTTTGCACCATGGGTTGGCGCTTTGATTGCCGATGTTAAACAACCGATATTATTGGTGACGCCCAAAGGAAAGGAAGAGGAGGCAGTAACGCGCTTGTCCAGGGTAGGATTTGATAACACTTTAGGTGTCTTAAAGGGTGGTTTTGAAGCCTGGGAAAAAGCGGGTAAAGATATTGACAAGATCATCGCATTATCCGCCGAAGAAGCCAAAGAGGTTTTAAAAAATAAACATTTACCAATTTTTGATGTTCGAAAGGAAAGTGAATATAAAGCTGAACATTTAGTTGATGCAATGAACACCCCATTGGATGTATTAAACGAACATTTGGCTGAATTACCCAAAGACGAAACTTTTTACCTGCATTGTGCGGGGGGTTACCGATCTGTTATTGCTGCTTCGATTCTTAAAGGCAGGGGCATACACAATTTGGTAGACATAACGGGCGGTATTGCTGAGATGAAAAAGGCAGGAATGGAGGTAACCAATTATATCTGCCCCACTACGCAGTAATATGATATAAATCATGGTTTGTGTTAAGCACCAATCTTACTTTTAATTAAGAATTTAAAGGTGAAAGAATTTTTTCTTTTTTAAAGGTGGAATTATGAAACGAAACATGGGAAAAATCGATAAGATTTTGCGCTTCGCCATTGCTGTAATTATTGCCTTATTGATATATTATGAAGTAATTGGAGGGGCACTTTCTTATATTTTATTGACAGTAGCGGCTGTATTTGTATTAACGAGTTTAACCGGTTTCTGTCCGCTTTACGGGCTTTTTGGTTGGAATACCTGCAAAGTGAGAAAAACGCACAAGTAGTAATTATCAAATAAAATATTTTGCTTTTTAATATTAACATAAAGTCTTCTTTGATATGGAATTAATTGGTATTCCCCTGGTAGATTGGAGTAATGGTATTATAATGATTGCCGTTTTTGCTTTTGTGGTGATTGCAATGATTGCCGTTTTGGTTAGTCTTATGAATAGCGGCAAAAGGAGATAAATAAATTGGCATTTCAGGCAGTTCTGGTCAATTTTTCATTTCTGTTCCTTCTTCAGATACTTATTTTATAGGTTTCGCATCACTCCTTTATCCAAAATTAAGGACAAAAACCCTGCATTTTTTCGCTTATTCATAAAAAGTTTATAGATTTAGTCAGGTTTAAACTACTTATGAAGTCATGATCACCTTTTCATAAGTATTAGCTACTAGACATGATTAAAAATTTTATCGAAAAGATAGGGGCAATGAATGTTTTATTACTTCTGGTTGTCTTGTCCATTATTGTTGTTTCA
>Ga0316201_10004552_pt1 | contig 10486 bp, 8 predicted proteins | sample CS6wburrow_MG_FD_204516 | JGI IMG/M metagenome (GOLD analysis project Ga0316201, IMG submission 204516) | Coastal sediment microbial communities from Delaware Bay, Delaware, United States - CS-6 worm burrow | ecosystem: Environmental > Aquatic > Marine > Coastal > Sediment | place: USA: Delaware... | reverse complement strand
TGTTCGGTGGCGAACCGGAGCCTATCTACTACAGTTCGACCTGGGTACGTTCGAATAACGGCGGCATCCTGCTCTCCAGTGTCAGCCTGGGCAGCACCGTCAGGGAAGGCGACGTGCTGGGAACGATCACCGACCCTATGAATAACGTGCGTATCGAATTGCTCTCGCCGCACTCCGGGCGCATTATCGGTATGTCACGCAACCAGGTCGTAATGCCCGGCGACGCAGCTTTCCATATCGGCATCGAGGCCGAGGATGCTGCAACCGTCGAGCCGGCACAGCCGTTTGCTCGTGAAGAACCCGAAGAGACCGTACAGGACGAGACCAAACTGTCAGAGTGACTGACGAGCGTAATCCGATTCATCAATACGTCCACCCGAGGTACTGGCCTATCTGGCTGGGGCTCGGCGTGCTGCGACTCATATGCCTTTTGCCGCACCGCTGGGCACTCGCGATCGGCCGGGGCATCGGACGCCTGGCCCACGCCAGCGGGGGTTCTCGCCGCGCGATCGTGCGGCGCAACATCGAATTGTGTTTTCCGGAGCTGTCGCCCGGTGAACGGGACGCGATGGCTCGGGATCATTTCAGGGCGCTCGGGATGTCGCTTGTCGAGATGGGGCTGGGGCGCTGGGCGAGCGACAGACATCTTGCGAATATCACACGGCTGACAGGTGTCGAACACCTGAACAACGCGCTCTCGGATGGCAATGGCGTAATCCTGTTGACCGCGCATTTCTCGACCCTGGAATTGAGCGGTCGCGTGCTCGCTTTGAACACGCCTCCTTTCGACGCCGTTTACCGCAAAAACCGCAGCGACTTCATTACCGAAATCCTGCGTACCGGGCGAGAACGATCTGCCGAAACGACCATCGAGAAACGCAATATCAAGAGTATGGTCCGAAGCCTGCGCGCGGGGCGGGCCGTCTGGTATGCACCCGACCAGAGCTACAACCGCAAGGGTGCAGAAGTCATCCGGTTCTTCGGCGTACCGTGCATGCACGCGACGGCGACGTCGACGCTGGCCAGGCTCGGCAAAGCGAAAGTCGTGCCTTATTTCCCGCGGCGCCTGCCGGACGGCAGCTACGAGATCACCGTGTTGCCGCCGTTGCAGGATTTCCCGGGAGACGACCCCGTCGCAGACACGAACCGGTATATCGAGGTCCTCGAGGAACATGTCCGTCGCTGCCCCGAGCAGTACTTCTGGGTGCACCGCAAGTTCAAGGACTTGCCTGATGGCTATCCCGATTACTACGCGGACCTGGACGCGTTGAAATAACCTTCCAGCAGCATGTTCCAATTCAGGGACGTGTAATGCAGCCTTGAATCCAGGTCCTTTACCTTGTGCAAGGAGCGATGCAGCCGGTCAAGCGTCTTTTGCTGCCAGGTCCCCGGCTGTCGCAGCCTGCCTTTATCGAAGTCGAGCATCCACAGCCTGCTCCGGTTGTCGATCTGCAGGTTGTAGGCATTCATGTCGGCATGGAATACGCCGACACGATGAAACTCGTGAATTGCGTTCCCCAGCGCAAACCAGAATTCATCGTCACGTGGCTGGGCGATGTACTGTGACAGAGGCACGACATTCGGAATTCGCACAGTGATGATGTCGGCCGTGTAGGTAGTACCTCGCCTGACGTAACGCGCCGCGGCCGGGCGTGGCACTCGCAGACCACTGTCGACCATCTTGGCGAGCATGCGCCACTCGCGGAACGAGCGCGTCGCATCTTCGCCAGAGTAGACGTAAGAATCATTTACGAGTTTGCCCACCATGCCGCCGCGGACGTAGTGCCTGAGAACGAACTGCCGCGGCACGTTACCGACAAACATCGTGTTGCCGCGGCCGCCAGAGCGCAGTTGCCCGGTCAGCACCTCTGAATGAGGCCAGCCCTGCGCGGAAAAACGATCCTCGCTTATCCGGTTGATTACGGACTTATCGTAAAGGATGGCGCCGGTCGCGGTTTTCTCGACGGTCTCGGTCAACGGATCCGTCCCTTGCCTGCGGGGCTGTCGTGCGCCGATTCGATTCCACGAACCGAATCAAAGCCGGCAATATAACCGAGAAAATCGTCAAAAATCTTCAAAAATAGCCGATTTTCGTCAAAAAACTCGATTATGGTACGAGCGATAAAAGCAGAACGGGTTTTTCGGCCAGTCAAAAAAAGATTTCGTTTTATAGATTTTACCGGCATTTATCGAGTTTTCTCGCTAATTAAACCGACAATCGGCGATTTTCACGACGATTTTCCTTCGGGCAGCAGGCGCTCCCGGGTGCTTACGCACGAGAAGCCGGCCCGCCCGGGTCACAGGGCTCTTGGTATTTCATTTTTTCGGGAATTTCGCGCTAATTAACGTCTATTTTCGCGATTTTCACGATACTTGCAGTCTACTCGTCGTCGGTCAGAAAAAATTCCGCGCCGCAGTACGGGCACTTGGCTTCGCCGGTCTCCTCGATCGGCAGGAACACCTGCGGATGCGAGTTCCACAGGTACATACCGGGCATCGGGCAGCTCAGCGGCAAATCGCGCTGCCTGGCCTTGTACTTGTGTTGCGCGTTCGCCGGGATCAGATCCTGGTCGACGGTTCCTGCTTTGGCTGCCACCTCGTTCCTCTCTCTGCGTTTTGCGGGCGTCGAATTATACGCCGAGATGCGTTTCCCAGACACTGTTCACCAACTCGCGCACATCCCTGAATTCCGCGTCGTCGACGAGCGGCTTCTGCTCGTCGAGTGCGAGATGATGCAAGCGCAACCTGTAGGCGCGGTAAGCATCCTGCAGGCCGAGTACGAGGTCTGAATCGAGACAGCCACACTCTGCAAGCGCATCCAGTTGCCGGATGTTGTCGGACCAGAATATGACCTCTGAATCGTCTGCCGCGCGCGCCAGCACCAGGTACTGCACCAGGAATTCAATGTCCCCGATTCCGCCTTTGCCGTGCTTGAGATCGAATCTCTGCGCGTCGCTCCGATCAAGCTCCTTGCGCATCCGCTGCCGCATCGAGATGACGTCTTCTCGAAGCGATCCATGCCGGACTCGCTGCGTCAGAGTGTCTCTGCGAATGCGTTGGAACTCATCGCCGACGACGCCATGCCCGGCAACGGCCCGCGCGCGCAGCAGCGCCTGGTGTTCCCAGGTCCAGGCGTGCTCTTCCTGATAGCGTTCGAAGGCTTCGGTACTGGAAACGAGTACACCCTTGCGTCCTTCGGGCCGCAACCGCGTATCGATCTCGTACAGCGCACCCGAACCGGTCTGCGCCGTCAGCAGGTTCAATAGCTTGCGCACGAGGCGCGAGAAAAACACAGGGTTGTCGAGCGGTCTGCTGCCGTTGGTCACCTGTCCGCTGCCTCTCGAATCGTGCAAAAACACGAGGTCCAGATCGGAGGTGTAAGACAGTTCCAGGCCGCCGAGCTTGCCGTAGCCGATAATGCCGAATCCCGCCTCCTTTTGCTGGCCGTCGACAATGTAGGTCGGCACCCCGTGCCTGGCAGCGAGGTCCTGCCATGCGACGTCCAACGCGTAATCCAGCACGGTTTCGGCCAGCCAGGTGAGCCCGTCGCTGACCTTCATGATCGGTAGCGTGCCGTTGAAGTCCGCAACGGCGATGTGAAACATGGCAGCGCGCTGAAACCTGCCGAGAATCGCGATTCGTTCCTCTGCGTCCGCATCGGGATGGCGCGTCAGCCTCCCTTCAAGCGCGGTCTGCAGGTATTCCTTGGTGACAAGGCCGCCCTGTACACGGGAATCGAGCAATTCGTCGAGCAAGACCGGGAAACGCGCTATCTGCTCAGCGACGTATGCGCTGCGGCTGCACAGATCCACGAAGCGTTGCAGCGCGGCCTCGTTTTCGTTGAGCAAGGAAATATAGGCGCTGCGACGCAGGACGCGCTCAATGACTCCGAGTGTGCGATCGAGCGTGAGCGCGGGGTGCTTGCTCTTGCCGATCCGTTCGACAAGGCGTGGCAGGAGCCTCCGCATCCGGCCGCGCGCCGTCGAATCCAGCTGCCTTGCCGCCCCGAGCCCGGCGAATGCCGCCAGCCGTCCGGCCAGTTCCCGCGCATGCGGCATGCCCTCGCGTTCGAGACAGGCCTGCCAGTCGTCTGCCCCGGCACTGCGATCGAACAACTCGGCCAGTTCGACGTCCTCGTACTCCCCGTCGCCTGCTGCCTGGCCCCGTAGCGCAATCTCGCCAAACTGGCGGCTGACATTCTCGCGATGTTCTCCGAGCTCCATCGTGAGTGCCTCCCAGTCCCAACACTGCATCGCGAGGCACAGACGTGCCCTGTCAGCAGCGTCTGCCGGCAATTCGTGTGTCTGCTGGTCGCGCATCGCCTGGATAAAGTTCTCGAGTCGGCGCAGGAACTGATAAGCCCCGAGCAACTCGACGGCAGCTTCACGCCCGATGGCGCGCAACTCGACAAGCTTGACCAGCGTCGGCTGCAGCTCGCGCGAGCGCAGCGCCTGTTCGGCGCCCCCCCGCACCAGCTGCAACGACTGCACAATAAATTCAATCTCGCGGATACCGCCAGGACCGAGCTTGATATTGTCAACGAGTTCCCGTCGCCTGACTTCGGCGGCAATCATCGCGTGCATCTCACGCAGCGATTCAAAGACCCCATAGTCGATATAGCGACGATAGACAAAGGGCTCGATCAGGTTGCGGTTCAGGTCGTCGGCGACCACCGCGCTCGGCTGCGGACCGACGATCCGCGCCTTGACGTACGCGTAGCGTTCCCAGTCGCGGCCGTGTTGCAGCAAATAGGATTCCAGCGCCGTGAAGTTGACGACCGGCGGACCGCTGTCCCCGAAGGGGCGAAGCCGGGTATCGATCCGGAACGCGAAACCGTCGACGGTCCGCTCGTCGATCAGTGCGATGATGTAGCGCGAGATTCGCGCAAAGTACTCCTGCGCACTCAGGGGCTTGCGGCCGTCGCTGTCGCGGCCCTCGGGATAGAGGAAGATCAGGTCGATGTCGGACGAGAAATTGAGTTCACGCCCACCCAGCTTGCCCATGCCGAGAATGACGATCGATACCTCGTTGCCGGCGTCGTCGCGAACCGAGCCGTGACGTTCCAGCACCTGCCGCCTGGCGACCCTGCCCGCCACGTCGAGAAGCTTGTCGGCAAGATCTGAAAGCGCATTCAGCGTCTCGTCGAGGCTCGCGTCGCCGGTCACTTCGCGCCACAGTATGTGCAGCATGCGACGGTGACGGAAACGTCGGATTCGCTGCTTCGCCCGGTCAACTTCGTCGGCCTGGTCCGCGACATCTTCGACGAAGCTGTCGAGGTCATCGGCATCGGGCGGATAGCTCAACTTGTCGTAGTTGTCGGCGAACCACTGCCACTCGCGCAGCAAGACGCCGGCGGCGAAATCGCTGATCGCAACCGTGCGCACGAGCGACGTCAATGACCCATTCGGGTACCGCGCGTCGGGATACCGCTCTTCCAGCCTCTCGAACCACAGGGATACGCGATTGCGGAGCGGAGACGGGAGTGCGTCTATGACAAGCTGCGGTTGTTTTCGCTCCGATTCCGTCATCAGGCGCAGTCTAGCGGTAAACTGTTGCGACATGTACAAGTTGCTCATCGTATACCACTCGCAGTCGGGCTCGACGAACAGGATGGCCGAGGCCGTCATCCGCGGAGCCAGCAACGATGCTGTCACGGACGTCGAGGTTCGCGTACGGAAAGCACTCGATGCCGACGCCGGCGACCTGCTTTGGTGCGATGCTTTTATACTCGGGACGCCTGAAAATTTCGGCTACATGAGCGGCGCGATGAAACATTTCCTGGATCGTGTCTTTTACGAGGTCGTCGACAAGGTCAACGGCAAGGCGTTTGCGCTGTTCATTCGTGCGGGCAACGATGGTAGCGGCGCGATCACGAGTCTGCGCCGGATCCTGATGGGCCTCGCCGTCAGGGAAGTCCAGGAACCCGTGCTGATCGCCGGCGAATTCGATGATTCGCTATTGGATCAGTGCGAAGAACTGGGTTTGACGATGGCGGCCGGACTGGAAGCCGGCGTTTTCTGAACTACGCGGTCGACGAACTGGGCAGGTCGCTCAGATCCGCGACCAGATTCAGCAACGGCGCCGGCTTGCCGATGATGTATCCCTGCGCAAAATCCACACCGAGATCGGTAATCAGCTTGCGAGTCTCCTCGTTCTCGACATACTCGGCAATCGTCTCCAACTCCATCACCTTGGCAACCTGTGTGATAGCGGCAACCATCGATTCGGAGATCCGGTTCCTGGTGATATCCCGCACAAAGCTGCCGTCGATCTTCAGCGTATCGACATGGAAGTTCTTGAGGTACGCAAACGAACTCAGTCCCGCCCCGAAATCATCGAGCGATATCTTGCAGCCGCGCTCCCGCAGCGCCTCGATGAAAGATTGTGCCTTGCTCATGTTCGAAACGGCGGCCGACTCCGTTATTTCGAAACAGAGTGACTGTCCCGGAACCCCACTGGCGCGAATTTCCTCGTCGATGAAGTCGAGAATGTCGTCATCGGAGAGAGACTGGCCTGACAGGTTTATCGAGAATTCCGCGTCCTGACTGCCAATGACGTCAATGATCTCGCCGAGCCGCGCAATTGTCGAAGAGATAACCCAGCGATCGATCTGCGGCATCAGATGGTAACGTTCAGCGGCGGAGAGAAGCGCGTCGGTAGCGATCCCCTCGCCGCAGTTATCGCTCATTCGCAATAGTATTTCGAAACGGGGGCGGTCTGACTTGCCGGTCAGGCTGGCAATCGGTTGCGCAAGCAACTCGAACCCGTCGCCGTCGAGTGCCTGCTGAATTTGTGCGATGAGCTGCATGTCGTCGTAGCGGCGGATGACGCTCTTGTTATCCGCATCGTAGACCTCGATGCGGTCGCGGCCGTGGTCCTTGGCTGACTCGCAGGCCATGCGCGCCGCCGTCAGTGCGTTAGCCTCACTGCCGCTCCCCGGCGTAAAAGGCGCAACCCCGATACTCATCGTCACTTGCAAAGACTTGTCACCCTCGAGGTAACGCAGCGACTTGCTCTTATTACGAATGTTGTTCGCGTAGGCAAGCGCGGCATCCGTGTCAGCGTGGGTCAGCAACAGGCAGAAATCGTCGCCTGTCAAACGCGAAAGCACTGCGCTCTTTGGCAGGTCGATCTCAAGCAGTCGCGCGACCCGGATAATCACCGCGTCGCCCGCCTCGTGACCGAAAGTGTCGTTGATCAGCTGCAGGTTATCGAGGTCGACGTAAATGATCTGGTGCGCGTCGTCGTCTGATTCGAATGCGTCGCCAGACTCGTACAGTTGCGCTTCGAATCCGGCGCGGTTCATAAGGCCAGTCATCGAGTCGAAAGACTGCTCGATTACGTATTCAACCTTGCGCATGATGTGCGCCATAAACCGCCGTTCAGTCTTGCCGAATTCCGCGTTGTCGATGCGGCCCAGCTGAGCGAGCACGCCCTCGACGTTACCGCGCTGGTCGTGCAGCGGGCACAACAATGCCTGGTAGTTATCTCCGGCCCGATTATCCTCCGCTTCAACGGTCGGAATCTCGAACACGACGGGCCAGCGTTGCCCTTCGAGTTTCGGCAACAACTGTTCCACGAGGTAGCGATCGAGAACCTTGCGACGAACGTGCTTCCAGCTCGAGTGCGTCGCGCTGATGCGAATCCGTTTGGAAGGGATCAACAGCACGCTGTAGTTGACGCCAAGGAAACGGCCGCTCTGTCCCACGAGGTGAGCAAGACCCACGTGGCTGCGCGACGTACCGTGAATCTTCTCATCGACTTCGTAAACCAGTTCGAGTTCTGCCACGAGCGATTCGAATCGTGCCTGTGCACTCTCCAGCTGATTGCCGACATCGAGGCAGTCGCCGAGAAGTTCGACTGCCGGTGCGAGGATGCTGGTAAGGAGGCTCGGATTGAACGAAGCCGACTTGCCGGCATTACGCGAAAAGACCGCGGCCAGAACACCCTGGCTCCCGCCTTCGACACCGGGCACAGGCAACGTGAGCAGAGTCCGTCCGGACGGCAACGTGCGCTTCACATAGTCGGTGTCCGGAGCAACGCCGTTGACCAGTTCAGCAGGCAGCTCCGTAATGAAGTTGTCAATTTCGTAGTCTTCGGCGCCGTCACTGGACCACTGACAGGTTCGGTCCGGCCCGTAAAAGGAGAAGCACTGCGCCCTCGGAACGAGCGAGTGCAACAGGCCCTTGACCTTGCCGATGCTCTTGCGCGTTTCGAGTTGATGGACGTCTGCGGACATCCACACACGATGCCAGCAGACCGGCCTCGTGGCTGTGACTCAGGTCTCAGCAGAAACTATCTTTTTCCACAAGCCCGATAATCCGGGAGGCGCCGCCTAAAGGGCCGCGAGCCAGGCATCGTCAGATCCCTCCTCGACGCCTTCGAACAGCGGCGTACTCAGGTAGCGCTCGCCGGTGTCCGGCAACATCGCGAGTATCGCCGAACCTTGCGGCGCATCGGCAGCAACGTGCAGCGCCGTCGCCAGCGTTGCGCCCGCCGAAATTCCCGTAAAAATGCCCTCTTTGGCGGCGAGCTCCCTGGAAACCGCGATGGCCTCGTCATCCGTGACCGACATGAGCACGTCAAAAACGTCGCGGTCCAGCACGTCCGGAATGAAGTCCGGCGTCCAGCCCTGGATCTTGTGCGGACTCCACTCGTTGCCGGCGAGGAGCGTAGCGCCCGCCGGTTCCGTCGCTACGATCTTTATGTCGGGCCGAGCCGCCTTGAGCGTTCGGCCGGCACCCGACATCGTGCCGCCCGTGCCGTAGCCCGTGACCCAGTAGTCGAGACGACGACCCGCAAAGTCACGCAATATTTCCGGACCGGTCGTGCTCGCGTGATAATCAGGATTCGCCGGGTTTTCGAATTGCCGGGCGAGGAACCATCCGTAGCGTTCGGCAAGCTCCCTGGCTTTCTTGACCATGCCGGTGCCGCGCTCGGCAGCCGGCGTGAGAATGACCTTTGCACCAAGTCCACGCATGATCTTGCGTCTCTCGATAGAGAACGAGTCGGCCATTGTCGCGACGAAGGGATAGCCCTTTGCGGCACAGACCATCGCGAGTGCGATCCCCGTATTTCCTGACGTCGCCTCTATCACGGTCTGGCCCGGCTCCAGATCGCCTCGCTGCTCTGCATCGGTGATGATCGCGTAAGCCAGCCGGTCCTTGACGGACGCCATCGGGTTGAAGGACTCCACCTTCACGTAAACGTCGACATCATCGGGAGCCATGCGATTCAGTCGCACGACGGGCGTGTCTCCGATCAATTGCAGTATATTGTCGTAGATCATTCTTCTTGTCCTTTTTGTCCGTCTTCACTTGATCTGTAGCAGACGCCCGCGGCCCCTGCAAATAATGCGGTTTCAGCCGCAACGGTTTCTGGCTGGAACCCGCGGCGCCTGAGCGAGTTTTTTCCAGCCCTTATGGCCTTAATCTGTTATACGAATGAACCAACTGGCGGGCACTGTGGTCACAACAAGAAAGTCGCGTCAGCGCAGTGGGGGTACATGAAACTACAGCAACTGAAGTACCTGATTGCGATCGTCGACAACGGGTTGAATATCACGGCGGCCGCCGAGCGCTTGTACACATCGCAACCCGGCGTCAGCAAGCAGCTCAAACTCCTGGAAGAGGAGCTCGGCCTGCAGTTGTTTGCGCGCAAGGGCAAGAGCCTCGGCAGCATTACGCCGGCCGGCGAGAAAGTCATCGAGCGAGCACGCATCATCATGCAGGAGGTGGACAAGATTGGCAGCCTCGCCTCCGACTATTACAGTGAAGAAGCAGGATCGCTGTCGATCGCAACGACCCACACCCAGGCGAGGTATGTACTGCCCGACGTTATCAGGCAGTTTCGAGAGCAGTATCCGCAGGTCAGCCTCAACCTGCACCAGGGGACGTCGGAGCAGATCGCGGACATGGTCTCAGCCAACGAGATCGACTTCGCCATTGCGACCGGGTCACGTGACTTGTTCGGCGCCCTGTTTCTCGTGCCGAGTTACCACTGGGACCGCAGAGTCCTGGTGCCGGCCGGCCACGAACTGACGACGCTCGATCGTGACATCACTCTCGAGGATCTCGCCAGATACCCGCTTGTGACCTACGTCTTCAGTTTCGGCGGGCAGTCGTCGCTCAAGCAGGCGTTTGCCGAGAAGGGACTGGAGCCCGATGTGGTATTCACCGCGAGGGACGCCGACGTCATCAAGACTTACGTCCGCATGGGACTGGGCGTGGGCATCGTCGCAAGCATGGCGCAGGACCACAACGATAAGGACCTTGTCGCACTGGAGGCGAAAGGACTGTTCCCGAGGAGTACGACCTGGATCGGTTTTCGCAAGGAAGCCCCTCTGCGCCGCTACATGGTCGACTTCATCGGCCTTTTCGCACCGTATATTGACAAAGCTCAGCTGGAACGAGTGCGCAAAGCCAGGACGCAGGAAGAAATCGACGAGCTGTTCAGTGGCGTCGACGTGCCGCTGCGCAGCGGCTCC
>Ga0316201_10004551_pt1 | contig 10486 bp, 11 predicted proteins | sample CS6wburrow_MG_FD_204516 | JGI IMG/M metagenome (GOLD analysis project Ga0316201, IMG submission 204516) | Coastal sediment microbial communities from Delaware Bay, Delaware, United States - CS-6 worm burrow | ecosystem: Environmental > Aquatic > Marine > Coastal > Sediment | place: USA... | reverse complement strand
GCGTGGTCTATATGGGTGCCGAGGATATCGAGCGGCAGGCACCCAACGTCTACCGGATGAAATTGCTCGGCGCCGAGGTCGTGCCGGTGCATTCCGGCTCGGCTACGCTCAAGGATGCGCTGAACGAAGCGATGCGCGACTGGGTAACCTACGTCGACGAAACCTTCTACATCATCGGCACCGTCGCCGGACCACACCCGTACCCGGCCATGGTGCGGGATTTTCAGTCGATCATCGGTCGTGAGGCGCGTGCGCAGATGCTCGAGGCAACCGGACGCCTGCCGGATGCGTTGGTCGCCTGCGTCGGTGGTGGTTCGAACGCCATAGGGCTGTTTCATGAGTTCCTGAATGATCGTGAAATAGAAATCCACGGGGTGGAAGGAGGCGGTGACGGTGTCGATACGGGTCATCACGCGGCACCCCTGACCGCCGGTATTCCGGGCGTGCTACACGGCAATCGGACCTACCTGATGACCGACCGCGCCGGGCAGATCACCGAAACCCACTGTATTTCCGCCGGCCTGGACTATCCAGGCGTAGGCCCTGAACATGCCTGGTTGAAAGATACCGGCCGCGCGTTCTATACCGTCGCCACCGACAAGGAGACGATGCATGCATTCCATGAATTGACCCGGGTCGAGGGGATTATCCCCGCGCTGGAATCGGCCCACGCCATTGCGCATGCGATGAAGCTGGCGGCGCAAAAAAGCGCCGATGAGATTATTCTGGTCAACCTCTCCGGGCGGGGCGACAAGGACATCAATACCGTAGCGCGTCTGGAGGGGATTCACCTGTGAGCAGAATACAGCAGACCTTTTCCGCGCTTGGCGAGTCGCGCGCGTTGATTCCGTTTGTCACTGCGGGTGACCCCACCCCGGGGGCGACGGTAGGGCTGATGCATACCCTGGTCGAGGCCGGTGCGAGCATCATCGAGCTGGGCGTACCGTTTTCCGACCCGATGGCCGATGGACCGGTGATCCAGGCTGCGGACGAACGCGCGCTCGAGCACCATGTCAGTCTCGAGGATGTGCTCGGCATGGTCAAGCGCTTCAGACAACAGGATACGACCACCCCGGTGGTCTTGATGGGTTACCTCAACCCGCTGGAAATCATGGGCTACGAACGGTTCGCCACCGAGGCCCGGCAAGCAGGGGTGGATGGCGCTCTGATCGTCGACATGCCGCCGGAGGAGGGTGAAGAGTTTTCGGCACTGATGAGGCAAAACGACATCGATACCATTTTCCTGATTTCGCCGACCACCGATTCCTCGCGTATTGAAAAAATCAACAAACTGGCGTCTGGTTACCTGTATTATGTGTCATTAAAAGGCGTTACCGGCGCAAATACGCTGGACGTGGATTCCGTCGCCAAAAAACTCGACGAGATTCGCTCGATCAGCCAGCTTCCGGTCGGCGTCGGATTTGGCATCAAGGATGGACACAGCGCAGCGGCAGTGGCACGCATCGCTGATGCAGTTGTCGTCGGCTCGGCGCTGGTCCAACGCATCGCCGACAACCTGGACGATATTGCTCGCATGAACCAGCAGGTCGGCGAGTTGATCCAGCAGATGCGGCGTATGATGGACGAGACGACTATACACCAAGGGTAAACTGATGAGCAGCTGGTTCGAAAAACTTCTGCCGTCGATTCGTACGAGCGGCGGCAACGACAAAAAGTATGTTCCCGAGGGCCTATGGGCCAAATGTGATAGCTGCGATTCGATCATCTATCGCGCTGAGCTGGAACGCAACCTCAATGTCTGCACCAAGTGTGACCATCACATGCGTCAGCCGGCGCGCAGGAGGCTCGAACAATTCCTCGACGAGGAAGACCGGGTTGAAATCGGTAGCAGCCTGGAGGCTTCCGATGTGCTCAAATTCAAGGACGACAAGAAATACCGGGATCGCTTGATCAGCGCGCAAAAAAATACCAGCGAGAAAGACGCCTTGATCGCAATCAAGGGATCGGTGCAGGGTGTCGAAATGGTCGTCGTGGCTTTCGAATTCCGCTTCATGGGGGGCTCCATGGGCTCGGTGGTCGGTGAAAAATTCGTCCGTGCGGTGAACACCGCGATCGAACACGATTGTCCGCTGGTGTCATTTTCTGCCAGTGGCGGCGCACGTATGCAGGAAGCGCTGATTTCCCTGTTCCAGATGGCCAAGACCAGTGCCGCGTTGACTCGTCTTTCTCGGCGAGGTCTGCCTTTCATCTCGGTACTGACCGATCCAACCATGGGCGGCGTGTCAGCCAGTTTCGCCATGCTCGGTGATATTCATATCGCCGAACCCAACGCGTTGATCGGGTTTGCCGGGCCGCGGGTTATCGAGCAAACGGTGCGCGAGCAATTGCCCGAGGGTTTTCAGCGCAGCGAGTTCCTGCTTGAGCATGGGGCGGTTGATATGATTGTCGATCGGCGTGAAATGCGGCAGAAAGTAAGCTCGATCTGCGCCATGATGATGAATCGTCCCGCCCCCTAGGAGCCTGTCGGATTTAGGTGATCGTAGCGAGCATGGTGGGAAATCGAGGACAGTTTTTAACAGTTTTGAGGCGCATAGTAGGCCTACGCAACGAAAAACTGTGGAAAAATGGACCGATTTCCCATCAGCGCAGTAGATTAACCCTAAATCCGACAGGCTCCTAGCCCAGGTCACTTTCCCCGGCATGGCGAACTTCGGCCTGTGGCTTGCGCTGGCAATCCTCCTGTTAAGCGTCGTTATGGCGCACCGCATCGCCCGGCGCAAGCGGCGCAACGCGGTTTTCTGGGGATCTATGGCGGCGCTGTTCGGTCCGCTGGCGTTGCCGCTACTGCTGGTGCTTAAATCGCTGCCACCCTCTGATCGGGATACACGCGATTGAATCAACCTCGTACCCTCGAGCAATGGCTCGAATGGCAATCAGGCCTGCACCCCAGCGAGATCGAACTTGGCCTCGGGCGGGTGAGCAGGGTGTTGCAGGCGCTCAACCTGCCACCTTTGAATCGCGTCATTACCGTCGCCGGCACCAATGGCAAGGGAACCACCGTTGCCGCCTACGAAGCCTGGTTACACACCGGTGGTCACAAGGTTGCGAGTTACACCTCGCCGCACCTGCTGCGTTACAACGAGCGCGTACGCCTGGCGCGCCATGCTGTTTCCGACGCCGACCTTTGCCGTGCGTTTGAACGTGTGGACGAGGCAAGAGACGACACCCGGCTGACCTACTTCGAATTCGGTACGCTCGCCGCGTTGATCCTGATCGCCGAATACCAACCGGATTACGCCTTACTCGAGGTGGGCCTGGGTGGCCGCCTCGACGCGGTCAATGTGGTCGACCCCGACCTGGCGCATATTACCACCATCGGCCTGGACCACCAGGCATGGCTGGGCAATGACCTTGAATCGATTGGCCGTGAAAAGGCGGGCATACTGCGTCCCGGGTGTACTGCGGTGTGCAGCGATGCTGACGCGCCGTTTTCCATCGTACAAAGGGCCGAGCAACTGGGCTGCAAGCTGCTGCTCGCCGGACGCGATTACCAACTGCAATCGCTGGATCAGGATCACTTCCAGTGGCAGTGCGCTGCGCACGATCTGGTGGTCGAGCTGCCGCTGGCGGGGCGCCACCAGGCAGCTAATTTCGCCGGCGTGCTCGCCGGGCTGGATAGTCTCGGATTACTCCGCGGACTGGATGCGAGGAGTATCAACCGAGGGTTTGAATCGATCCAGCTCGCGGGGCGCATTCAGCATCTTCGGGTAGAGGGTAAGGCCTGTGATTTGATCGTGGATGTCGGGCATAACCCGCTCGCAGCGAGCGCCATTGCGGCTTACCTGCGGGACAGCAAAAATGGCCGCAAGGTCAATTTCATCCTCGGCATGCTCGACGACAAGGACGTGGCGGGGTTTGTCCGCGAGCTATCCGACCTGGTGGATATTTGGAGTCTGGTGAGCCTGCCGGGCGAGCGAGGACTCAGCGCACGGCAGTTGCAGCAACGCTCGGCGCAGCATCTTGGCCGGGCCCATTTGTTTGATTCGGTATCCGAAGCATTGTCAGCCGGCCTGTGTTCTGCGGCCAATCAGGATATACTGTTCGTTGCCGGGTCATTTCTGACCGTCGAGGCTGTTTTCAAATCACCGGGTTTAAAGTTGATTTAATGGATCCACAACTCAAACAGAGGCTGGTGGGCATTGGCGTTATCTTCTCCCTGGCAGTGATCTTTCTGCCGATGATTCTGGATGGCTCCGGTCAACGGCGACAGGATGTTGATATCGAGATTCCACCGAGGCCGCAGATCAAATCCGAAGTCGATGTCGAGCGCCGCGTGCTGGAAATCCGCAAAGAGGTGGCCGCGCTACCCGAGTTGCAGCCACTGATTGTCGATGAGCAGACTCCGCCGGAGCCGGCCAAGCCGCCCGCGGCGACGAAGCGTGTCGAGCGGGATTCGGAGCTGGTTGCCCAGGCATCGAGTGAACCCCGGTCGATAGCCAAAACTCCACCCGCCAGTAGCCAACCGGCGTTGCCTGATGCTGCCCCGAAGCCGGCAAAATCAGCCGCCAGCGAGCCGCAGGTAGGCGGTGATTCCTGGGTGATCCAGGTGGGCAGTTTCAGTGAGCGCGAGCGCGCTTTCAAACAGCGCGATCGACTGCGCAAAACCAAGCTGGCCGCGGTGTTCATCGAGCAGTTTGAGCGCGAACCGGGTAAAACCAGCTACCGGGTCAGAATGGGGCCATTCATCGACCGCGAGAGCGCCAAGGTGGTGCGTAACAAGGTGATGGCCAAGTACGATATACGCGGCCTGGTAATGAAATATGAGAAGTGATCAGCTACGCCGTCAGCGGATAGGTGACGACGCAATCGGTTGGTGTAGAATGCGCGTTTTTAGCCAAGGGTATGCCCCATGAGTTGGATTGATCTTGTCATTCTTGGTGTAATCCTGCTGTCCAGCCTGATCAGCCTGGTACGCGGATTCGTCAAAGAATCGATTTCGCTTGCAACCTGGTTGCTGGCCGGTTTTGTCGCGCTCAGCTACCATCAGGTACTGGCGGAAATGCTCGCTCCCTACATCGAATCGCCGACCATTGGCCTGGTGGTTGCTTTCGGCATCCTGTTCCTGTCCACGCTGATCGTGGGTGCGATCATCAATTTCATGATCAGCCAGTTGGTCAACAAAACCGGGCTCAGCGGCACCGACAAGACCCTCGGGGTGATCTTCGGCGCGGCGCGCGGTGTGCTGATCGTCGCTATGGTGGTATTATTTGCGGGCCTTACCCCGATACCCTCTGAACCCTGGTGGCAGGAATCCATGATGATCGAGCATTTTAGCGGCATCGCCGACTGGATCAGGAACCTGCTACCCGAGGACATCGTCGGTTAAACGCTTTCCTGGCTTAACGAACCTGAACCCGAGCGTAACATGTGTGGACTAGTTGGTGTCATCGGGCACGAGCCCATAGCCCAGGTTATTTATGACAGCCTGCTGGTGCTGCAGCACCGGGGGCAGGATTCCGCGGGCATGATGACTTGCGACGGTGACAAGCTTCATTTGCGCAAGGACAACGGGCAGGTCAGCGACGTATTCCACACCCGGCACATGATTAAACTGCTGGGTAACATGGGCATAGGCCATGTGCGCTACCCGACAGCGGGGTGTTCCTCATCGGCCGAGGCCCAGCCGTTCTACGTCAATTCACCCTACGGTATTTCGCTGGCGCACAACGGCAACCTGACCAATGTGGCCAAGCTCAAGGCCGACCTGTATACCGATGATCGGCGGCATATCAACACCGAGTCGGATTCCGAAGTGCTGTTGAACGTGCTGGCGCACGAACTACAGGCCAGCGGAAAACTGCAACTGACGGTCGACGACCTGTTTGCCGCGGTGGCGGCGACCCATCACCGTATCGAGGGCGCTTACGCGGTGGTGGCAATGCTGACCGGACGCGGCATTCTGGCGTTCCGTGATCCTTGCGGGATACGGCCGATCGTCTACGGTCGGCGCGAAACCGACAGCGGTACCGAATACATGGTGGCGTCCGAGTCGGTCGCGTTGCAGACTTCCGGGTACGACCTGGTGGCCGACCTGAAACCCGGCGAGGCGATCTATATCGACACCAACGGAGAGGTTCACCTGCGGCAGTGCGCCGACAACAGCCGGTTGAATCCCTGTATCTTCGAGTACGTCTACATGGCGCGGCCCGACTCGGTAATCGACGATATCTACGTCTACAAGGCGCGCTTGCGCATGGGTGTCCAACTGGCGAAGAAAATCCAGCGCGAGTGGCCCGACCACGACATCGACGTGGTGATCCCGATCCCCGATACCAGCCGACCTTCGGCGATGGAGCTGGCCTACCACCTTGGGGTCAAGTTTCGTGAAGGGTTTATCAAGAATCGGTACATCGGGCGGACCTTCATCATGCCCGGGCAGACACTGCGCAAGAAGTCGGTCAGGCGCAAGCTCAACCCGATCGATATCGAATTCAAGGGCAAGAACGTATTACTGGTCGACGATTCCATCGTTCGTGGCACGACCTCGAGCCAGATCATCCAGATGGCACGCGAGGCCGGGGCCAAAAAAGTCTACATGGCTTCCGCTGCGCCGGCGGTGCGCTACCCCAACGTTTACGGCATCGATATGCCCGCGGTCGAGGAACTGATCGCGCACCAGCGCAGCGACGCCGAGGTCGGTGCAGCGATAGGCGCCGACTGGATGATCTACCAGGATCTCGAAGACCTGATCGCCGCGGTGCGCAAGGGCAACCCAGCAGTCGAGGGTTTCGATTGCTCCTGTTTTGACGGCCATTACGTAACGCGCAATATCAGCGAAGACTACCTCGACAGGGTGGGGTTGCAGCGCAGTGACTCGTCCAAAGAACAGCGCGCAACCGCGGAAACCGATATCGACCTGCACAACAACGCGTGAGTCATGTCGCGCTGGACCTCCCTGCAACTCAAGTTGCGCCAGGCGCGGGCTGACCCGGGCACTGTCGATCACCGACAGCCGATCCTCCACGTGGATATAGCCAGGCAGTGCATCAGTCGGGTCACGCCGGGTGCCGAATCCGACCGGACCTACCCGGTATCGACCTCCCGCCACGGTACCGGTGAGCAACGCGACAGCTACCAGACCCCGCGCGGTTTACACCGCGTCGCACAGAAAATCGGCGCCGGCGAACCGCCCGGCAGAGTGTTCAAGTCGCGCCAGCCGACCGAACAGGTTTGTCTGGCCGAACAGTACAGTGGCGAAGGCGATGTCATCACCAGCCGGATTCTCTGGCTGGAGGGACTGGAGCCAGGGTTGAATGCCGGCGGTGAGGTGGATTCGCATGAGCGCTATATTTACATCCACGGCACCCCCGACGAGGCGAGGTTGGGGCAGCCCGCGTCGATCGGCTGCATTCGCATGCGTGACCAGGACGTCATCGAGTTATTCGACCAGGTGGATGTCGGCCAACTGGTCTATGTTGAATAGTAAAACCCCGATTCTCACCATCGCTGACATACGGTGGACGGTGAATTCGAGCCGCCAAGTTGCTAGAATGCGCGCTTTCGCTGAGCACCAGCCTTAAAACACACGATGGAAAAAATCGTCGAGTCCTTTTTTTACGCCACCCGCTGGTTACTCGCGCCGATCTACATCGGTTTGTCGTTGGCGCTGATTCTGCTCGGTATCAAGTTTTTCGAGGAAGTGATCCATTTCTTTCCGTTGATCCTGAACGCGACCGAGGCGGAGCTGGTGCTGACTGTGCTATCGCTGATCGATCTCGCGCTGGTTGGTGGTCTGTTGGTGATGGTGATGTTCAGCGGCTACGAGAACTTCATTTCGCAGATCGACCTGGACGAGGACAAGGAGAAACTGAACTGGCTGGGCAAGCTCGATTCGGGCAGCCTGAAGCAGAAGGTTGCGGCGTCGATCGTTGCCATTTCGTCGATCCACCTGTTGCAGAAGTTCATGGACGCGCAGCAGATCGATAACCAGAAATTGATGTGGTACGTCATCATCCACCTGACGTTCGTGCTGTCGGCGATCGGCATGGCGTGGGTCGACAAGATGAACATCAAGCATTAAGCAAACTCTGGTTGAATCAGAGTATCAGCGCCGATTTGTGTCTCGGCTTGCCGGCGCTTTAAAAAAAATGGCTAAAGAGGGTGTGACGTATTGGCGGCTGGTGCTGCCGGCGGAGACCCCCTCCCGGCTTATTAATTGGGAGTCCCTGGATGAACGACGATTTTCATTTCGATACGCTGGCGATCCGCACCGGCCACCAGCGTACCGCCGAGGGTGAACACGGCGAACCAATTTTTACCACTTCGAGCTTTGTGTTCGAATCGGCTGCGCAGGCCGCGGCGCGCTTTGCCGGCGACGAGCCGGGCAATATCTACGCGCGCTTCACCAACCCGACAGTACGCAATTTCGAACAACGCCTGGCTGTACTCGAGGGTGGCGCAGCCTGCGTCGCCACCGCCTCCGGCATGGCCGCGATCACCGCCATCTGCCTCGCCCTGCTCAAAGCTGGCGATCATATCCTGTGTTCAAGATCGGTGTTCGGCACCACCACGGTCCTGTTCGAAAAGTATTTTGCCCGGTTCGGTGTCGAAACCAGCTTCGTCGACCTGACCAACCTTGACCAGTGGCAGCAGGCGATTCGCGACAATACCCGGTTGCTGTTCGCCGAAACGCCTTCCAACCCGCTCACCGAGGTCGGTGACATCCGTGCGCTATCCGACCTGGCCCGGGGCAACGACGCGCTGCTGGTGATCGACAATTGTTTCTGTACCCCGGCGTTGCAGCGCCCGCTGGAACTCGGTGCGGATATCGTGGTGCATTCGGCGACCAAGTTCCTCGACGGCCAGGGTAGGATTCTTGGCGGTGCGGTGGTCGGTGATGCCAAGACCGTCGGCGAGGAAGTCTACGGCGTGGTGCGCAGCGCCGGGCCGACCATGAGCCCGTTCAATGCCTGGGTGGCGCTCAAAGGCCTGGAGACCCTGTCGCTGAGAATGCGCGCGCACTCGGTCAACGCGCTCCGCCTGGCGCGGTTTCTGCGACAACAGCCGCAGGTCGAACGGGTCTACTTTACCGGCCTCGAGGATCACCCGCAGTACCAACTGGCGGCGTCGCAGCAAAGCGATTTTGGCGGCATCGTATCGTTCGAGGTCAAGGGTGGCAAGGCCGCGGCGTGGCGACTGATTGACAGTACCCGCATGTTGTCGATTACCGCCAACCTGGGTGATACCAAATCGACCATTACCCATCCGGCGACCACCACCCATGGCCGGCTGAGCGACGAACAGCGCGCGGCTTCCGCTATCAGCGATGGACTGATACGCGTGGCGGTCGGGCTGGAAGACGCCGACGACCTGATCGCCGATATCGCCCGCGGGCTGGGCTGATCGTCCGGATGGAGAGTGTTTATGCGCTGGCTTACCAGGCGCTGATGGAGCCCAATCCCGGGCACAAGTGCCAGCTGGTCGAAGCGCTTCACCACGCGTGGTGCGAGCAAACTCTGCTACGTTGCGTGGAGCAGCCGGTTGTCAGCATCGAGATCGCGGGACGACCCGATCGTCCCCAGCTGGTTGACCCGCGCAAGGTGCCGCGCCGGTCACTGGCCAGCGAGCAGGGCAGGAAGGCCATGCTGCACGCCATCGCGCATATCGAGTTCAACGCGATCAACCTCGCGCTCGACGCGGTATACCGCTTTCGCGACCTGCCCGACGACTACGTCGGCGACTGGCTTAGTGTCGCGCGGGATGAAGCCCGTCACTTCCAGCTGGTCGACCAATACCTGTTGGAGCTTGGTTCTGGCTACGGCGACTTCAGCGCGCACAACGGCCTATGGGACATGGCGTGTAAGACCGACCACGACGTGTTGCACCGCATGGCACTGGTGCCGCGCGTGATGGAAGCGCGTGGTCTGGACGTTACCCCCGGTCTGATGGCGCGTTTTCGCCAGGCTGGCGATGCGCGCGCGGAGGATATTCTGCAGGTGATTTACCAGGAGGAAATCGGCCATGTGGCGATCGGCAATCGCTGGTATCAGCATTGCTGCAAATTGCGCGGTGTGGAACCCGAAGCGACCTTCCGGCAGCTATTGCAATCCTACCTCGACGGGCCATTGCGCGGCCCATTCAACCATCCAGCCCGGATCAGCGCGGGCTTCTCGAGTGATGAACTGAGGCAGCTTGAAAACAGCCTGTGAAGCTCTGATAGCACTATTTCAAGGTCAATCGTATTGACCGATCGCTGAATTCATACCCGGTCGTCGACCAGGTCGAATTGCCCATCCCGCCAGCTGAGAAAACTCGGTCCCGGCCGCCAGTCACCGAGCACGATACGCTGCCTGCCATCGGCTTGCCGGTGGATCGCGGGCCGGTGGGTATGGCCGTGAATCAGCACATCGACCCCGAGCTGGTCGAAATATTGCTCGACCGTGTCCGCGTTGACATCCATGATTTGCGGCGCCTTGTCACGCATTGCGTCGTTGGACTGCGCGCGCAAACCGGCGGCGATCTCTTG
>Ga0316201_10004550_pt1 | contig 10487 bp, 9 predicted proteins | sample CS6wburrow_MG_FD_204516 | JGI IMG/M metagenome (GOLD analysis project Ga0316201, IMG submission 204516) | Coastal sediment microbial communities from Delaware Bay, Delaware, United States - CS-6 worm burrow | ecosystem: Environmental > Aquatic > Marine > Coastal > Sediment | place: USA: Delaware... | reverse complement strand
TGAGAGCCGCCGCGAGCGGTAGCCGCGCCCTGAAACGCCCAGTTGTTCGTCAACAGGTGCGCCTGACCGATGTGGTGACGGTTGATGTCGCCGGAGTAGCCGAGGTCCGCGACCCGATACTCTTCGGCATAGGTCACCATGCGGGCGAGTCCGTCGACGATGAGCAAGTTGTCACGATGGCGGTGGAGCGGCCGGAGAATCTGGCTGAACTGGGATTCGCTCAAGCCGCCCAACGGGTAGTCGTATTCCTCGCTATCGCGTCCTGATTGGCGCATGTGCCAACGGCCCGGGACAGTTCCATGCGGCGTGATGAAGAACACGATACGCTTCGGAGCGGACTGAGCGGAAGCACGGCCCCCCGGAAACGACGGAAGCATTAGCGACCCTGCGGTCAATCCAAGCGTTCCGAGAAAGCGGCGGCGATCGAGAATGAATGGGTTTCGGCTCATGGGATCAGCTCTCCCCCTTGCTGCGAAGCCGGAACTCGGGGCGGGTCACGATGCTGACCAGCAGCTCGACGAGGTCGCCCCCGTTCTCTTCGAACTCGGCTTGGATCGCCTCGAGCTGGCAGGTGTCGGCTGGCTCCATTGGGCGGCCGTTGGCGTAGGTGAACCACTGCTTGGCGACGCAATCGCGGACGACTTCACTCTCACCAAGAAGGTTCTGCAGCTCGACCGCGCCTTCGTACTCGTCATCGTTACCGATGCCGTTTGCGAAGCCAGACGCGTCGACGGGCAGCCCGTTCTCCTCGCTCCGGAACATCCCTGCAGCATCATAGTTCTCGAAGCCGAAGCCGAATCCATCGATTCGAACATGACAGCCCTGGCATGCTGAGGGCGCCACGCGTTCCTCGAAGAGCTCGCGGTTGGTCATTGGGCCCTGATCAGGATCCGGCATTGGCGCCGAGGTGTCGGCGTTCGCCGGTGGCGAAGGCCGCGGCTCACAGAGCAGTCGCTCCATGACGAAGACGCCACGAAGCGGAGGGGAACCGTTCGCCTCGTGGGCGAAGCCGGCCAAAAACGCTACGCGGCTCAGCAGGCCTGCGCGCTCGGCGGGATCGAGCTCGACCTGCGCCCAGGACTCGGATGGCGCCGGGATGTCGTAGAGCTCGGACATCACGTTGTCGACGTAGGCTACATTGCTCTTGAAGAGATCCTCGACCGTACCCCCGTTGAAGAATGTGTTTTCGATGAAACGGAGCGTTTCCTCCTTTGCCGAGGCGCGGGCTTGCGAGCCCCACATCGGAAAGAGCTCGGACACCTTGTCCTCATCGAGCACGCGATCGAGGTAGAGCCACTGGCGATGGAAGTTGCGGACAGCGTCGCGCGCGCGCGCGTCTCCGAGGAGTCGCCGGGCCTGTTCTTCCAACTGCGCAGCGGTCGCGAGCTCGCCTGCATCGGCCGCAGCGAGGAGCGCGTCATCCGGCATGGTTTCCCAGAGAAGGTAGGAGAGCCGGCTCGCAAGCTCGTGTTGGCTCAGCTCGAGCTGCGCCGCGTTGGCCGCGTTGCCTTCGCTCTCCAGCCGGTAGAGAAACTGCGGCGTCTGCAGCATCGCGGCGACCGTCAGCTGAACCGCGGCATCGAAGTCGATGGACGTGCGCTGCGATTCGAAGAAGTTGAACCAGCGGTTGAGCTCGTCCTCGCTGAGTGGCCGACGAAACGCCCGCTTGCCAAAGCTCTCTACGAATTGCCAGCCACAGTCCGCATCGGCCGTTGCACAAGGCAGAACACGCGCGCGAGCGCTGGAATCGTTGACGGCATGCTCGCCGAGACTCATGGCTGCGTCTTGGTAGCGCGCGATGCGAACGTCCGATGGGCCGAGCGACTGCGCGTCGTTCTCGAAGGAGCCTTCCAAGACTGCATCGCTCGGCTGCTCTGGGAGCTGCGGGATGCTTCCGCCGAGGAGATCGCGAACGGTGTTATCGTACTCCGAGTTCGTCAGGCGTCGGACGGGAGATGAGCCGAGCGTGATCGCGTTTGGATTCTGGCAAACGAATGCCTCTGTGCCTCGCACCGGACCACCGCCATCGGCGTCGCCGATCAGGCCCTCACACGCCCCCAAGAGCATGATTGCACTCGCGAAAACGAGTTGCCGGATAGTATAAATCGTCCCCCCACGGCTCATACGGGATCATTATTGCGACAGATCCTCGTGTTTCGCTAACCAGAGGGGTTAAGTCGGGGCGCCTAGGGGACCCCAAAAGCGCCTTTTTTCACCCGCTTAGGGGAAAAGTAATAGTTTGTAGGACGGATGTGCAGCACGTTCTGGGGGTCTGCTGGCCCTAAAAATATGGGGTTTGGGCGGGGCGGAAGTAGGCTCCCGCGGGTGCTACGGACGGCCTCATTGATGATCCTTGCGGCGCTTCTTTGGGCGGCTCGAGGGGCGGCGCAGGGCGAGGACGGCGCCTTCCTCGGACATCCCGATGCGAAGCGCATCGAGGCGTTACGGACCGGGGAAATCTCTGAAGTGAAAAAGGGCAAAGGGGGGCGCAGCCTGGCCTTCCGCATCACGCTAGCAGACGGAACTCGTGGCTACTTCAAGCCCAAGCAAACCTTCTCCGCGGCGCATTGGTATTCGGAGGTGGCGGCGTACTACTTGGATCGGGAGCTCGGTCTAGGCCGCGTCCCTCCGACGACCGGTCGCAGGTTTCCTTGGAGCGAGCTGCAAGCGGCCGCCGGAGGCGACCCGCGGGTCAGAGAGCTGAGCATCGCGAAAGACGGCACTGTGCGGGGCGCGTTCGTCTGGTGGATCCCCGAGCCGCTCAAACGTGTTCGCATGGGCCGCAACTGGGAGCGCTGGCTTCGGATTCAGCAATCGCTCCCGATTACTCCATATCAGCGACCGGTGGACTATCGCGCCGATTTGAACCGCCGCCCGGGTGTTCGGGAGGCGACCGACCCGAGTCGCCCGATCGCGCGGACTCCCGACATCGAGCAACGACCCGCAGAGCTCTCGGATCTCATCGTCTTCGACTACCTCACCCAAAACGTCGACCGATGGGGTGGCGACTTCACCAACCTTCGATCGCGGGGAGAGGGCGGCCCTCTGATCTACTTGGACAATGGTGCAGGGTTCTGGCTCGGAGAGCAACGCCTGGGCTTGATGGAAGCCCGGCTCAAGGCGCTCCAGCGCTTCCGGAAATCAACAATCGAGGCGGTGCGCAAGCTCGACATCGAGCGTCTTACCATGCGTTTGCTCAGCGATCCGCTCGCTCCCGTCTTGAATGAAAAGCAACTGGACGGCCTCGAGCAGCGCCGCCGCGCGGTCCTCGAGCACGTCGACGCCATGGTCGCGAGGTTCGGTGAGGCACGCGTGTTTGCGTGGTAGATCTCGCGAATGGAACAACGACTTCGGCTTCCGGCCGAGTGGGAACCGCATACCGCTTGCTGGCTCGCTTTTCCGTATCTACGCGACGAGTGGCCCAACAATCTCGCTGAGGCGCAGGCGTCGATCGCGGCGCTCTGCCGCGCCATCGCCGAGCCCGGAGATGAGCCGGTGCGGCTGCTCGTGAGGACCCAGGAGCTCGAAACGCTCGCGCGATCCTTGATCGGCGAGGTGCCCGATGTTCGCTATGTGAGGGCCGACTACGGGGACTGCTGGTTGCGCGACACGGCGCCGCTCTTTGGGCACAGCGACGACGGCTCGCTTGGCGCTCTTTGCTTCGAGTTCAACGGCTGGGGCGGCAAGTACGAAATTCCATTCGACGCCGGGGTCAGCGGCTGGCTGACAGAGCAACTCGACGCTGCTCGCTTCGACTCCTCCCTGGTCTTGGAGGGAGGGGCATTGGAGAGCAATGGTCAGGGAACGTTCCTAACGACCGCCGCCTGCGCGCTAAACCCGAATCGAAACGCGGCGCTGACGCGCGAAGCCTTCGAAAAGGCCCTGGGCGAGCTGGTATGGATCGATCGACTGATCTGGATCGAGGCCGGCTTGGAGCACGACCACACCGACGGTCACATCGACATGATTGCGCGCTTCGTGGCGCCCGACACGGCGATCTGCATGAAGTCGAACCCCGCGGCGCCCAATGCCGAGGTCCTCGAGTCGATCGAGCAGGGGCTGCGCAGGGCTGGCTTGAACGTGCTCACGATCCCGGCGCCGCCCGCTCTACACGCGCCCAATGGAGAGCCACTGCCTGCAAGCTACTGCAACTTCTACATCGCCAACTCTGCGGTAATCGTTCCGACCTACGGCGAGCCGGAAGATCATGCTGCTCTGGCGGAGATCGCAAACGCATTTCCGGGGCGCGAGGTGGTCGGCTTGCCGGCCGCGGACCTGCTATGGGGTGGGGGAGCGTTTCACTGCGTTACCCAAGTCCAGCCAAGCACGCCATGACTTCCTCTCCACTCTCGATCGGTATCGTCCAATGCGCGCTCAATGATGTGCTGGACGCCAACGTCGCCCGCATCGAAGGCTTGGTTCGCGAGGCTGCGAGACGAGGCGCGAAAATCGTCCTCACGCCGGAGCTGTTCGAAGGCCCCTACTTTCCGCAAACCGAAGACGAGCATGCGTTCGACTTGGCCGCGCCGCTTGATGCGCACCCCACCGTCGCGCGCATGCAAGCGCTCGCCGCGGAGCTCGGCGTCGTGCTTCCGGTCTCCTTCTTCGAGCGCGCGGGGCAGACTTATTACAACAGCCTGGTGACGATCGACGCCGACGGCAGCCAGCTCGGCTTGTACCGGAAGAGCCACATTCCGGATGGCCCGGGCTACGAGGAGAAGTTCTACTTTCGTCCCGGTGACACCGGTTTTCGGGTCTGGGAAACGCGCCACGGATGCATTGGCGTAGGCATTTGCTGGGACCAATGGTTTCCCGAGGCCGCCAGGAGCATGGCCCTGCAGGGAGCCGAGCTTTTGCTCTATCCGACCGCGATCGGCAGCGAACCCGGGGCGCCGGACGAGGACAGCCAGGCGCCCTGGCGACGCGTTATGCTCGGCCACGCGGTTGCCAACGCAATGCCGGTCGCAGCGGCCAATCGCATCGGCACCGAAGCGGCTCTGACCTTCTACGGAAGCTCCTTCGTCTGCGATCAACGCGGTGAGTTGCGCGCCGAGCTTGGACGAGACGAGGAAGGCGTAGCTGTCGCTTCGTTCGACCGAGACGCACTTCGCCGCTACCGCGCCAACTGGGGCTTGTTCCGCGATCGTCGTCCTGAGCTCTACCAGAGGCTAACCGGAGTCGAGCCTGTTGATTGATTCGCTATACGCGATTGTGGATCCAGAGCTCGCAGAGCGTCCGCTCGAGCTGGCATTCAAAGCGCTCAATGCGGGCTGCGCAATCGTGCAGCTTCGCGCCAAGCGCCTCGACGATGTGTCCCTATTGAAGATCGCAACGCGGGTCCGTTCGGCCTGCGCTCACGCCGGAGTTCCATTCTTCATCAACGATCGCGCCGACATCGCACGACTCGTCGAGGCGGACGGCGTGCACCTCGGTCAGGACGATATTTCGATCGAGGATGCTCGGCGTGTCGTTGGCGACATGCAGATCGGCGTCTCGACACACAGCCTGCAGCAGGCCGTCCGCGCGGAGGCAGAGGGCGCGGACATGATCGCGTTCGGCCCGGTGTTCGAGACCAGGTCCAAAGAGAACCCAGACCCAGTGGTAGGCCTCCAGATGCTTAGCGAAGTCTCAGAGGCCGTCTCCCGCCCGCTGATCGCGATCGGCGGGATTACACCAGAAAACGCGGAAGAAACGCTTCGAGCCGGCGCCCGCTACCTGGCCGTGATTTCGGCTCTCCCGCGCTTCGTCGGGGACGCGCCTTAGCGCGTCACTTCACTTCTTCGAAGTACTGAATCGCGGTCTCGATGGCGGCACCGAGCGCCTGGTTCACCAGGTTCGCCGTCGCGTCTTCGCCGCTGCGGAGCGCTTCGTAGTATCGCTGCCGCTCGGTCGCGTGAATCACGACCGGTGGAAAGCCTGCGCGCATGAGGATGAGGTTCATCACCAGTCGCGCAACCTTGCCGCTGTGTCTCGGGAAGGGATAGATGTGAAGGAGCTGATAGTGCGCCTTACTAGCCATGCGAACCGGGTGCATCGTCTTCTTGGTCTCGGGGTCCGAAAGCCATTGGACGAGTTGACGCATCCGGTAGCTGATTTTGTCTGGCTGCGAGATTTCGTGGAAGTACAAGCGGTGAAGCGGCATGTCCTTGCGGTACTTCGGCGGCCCCTTCCCTTCGAGCTCCTCGGGCGCTAGCTGCGCAAAGAGCTTCTTGATCACCTCGAGGTTGACCGTGAAGCGGCGGCGCGACGACATTTCGCGGATCATTTCGATCGCGCCCATGTGATTGCGGACCTCGTCGTAGACCGGAATGAGAGAGGGGTCGGTGACGACCTCGTCGTATATGGCGGCTCGGAGCTCGTCCATGGAGTAGACGACGCCTTCGAGGGCGCTGTCGTGATAGATCCAGGCGATGTCGAAGCGCTCTTGATACTCTTGGCGCGCCTGTGCGCCGGCATTGTCGAGCAGCTCTTGAAGCTGGGCGACTCGCTCTTCTAAGCTCGGACCCTGAAGCGCTTGAACCAAGGAATTTCCTCCAATCGCGGGCGACCTACACTGTGGGCTCCGCGCGGCCGGCGAAACTATCAGCGGGGCCCCATGACGTCAACCATGACCGAATTCGACTAGTTCAGGGCCTCGAAAATCGCTCCACGAAGCCGAATTTTGCTCGGAACCCCGGTGGAAGCCCAACGAACCAGTCCATCGGGGCCCACCACGATGACCGTGGGGAGCATCTTGATAGCGTATCGTCTTTGAACTGTGCCGGTCCGGTCGTGCAAGCTCGGGAACTCGGTGCCGAACGCGGCATGTGCCGCCTGCAGGGTTTGTCGATCGATGGGCTCGACGTTCACTGCATAGAAGGTGACTGCCTTGTCGGCGAACTCCTCGTGAAGGTCGTTGAGCAGGGGGGTGGTTCGTTTACAGGCTCCGCACCAGCTCGCCCAGAAGTCGAGTACCACGACACCGCCGCGCAGCTCGGCGAGGGTGACCTTGCGTGGACCGCCGGGCTCAGCTCCGGCGGCAACCGTCATGCTCAAGTCCGGCGCGGGCTGCCCCATCAAAGGCGACGCATTGCCGCGAGTCATCCAAGCGTAGAGAGCGACGAAGACCATCGCGGTGACCAGCCAGTGAATCCACCTGCGCTGCGGAGGCTTCTCCGGCTCGTTCATCGCGGCTCCATCAATGGAAGCTCGATGCTGAACCGCGCCCCGCCTTCGGGTGCGCGATCGAGCCTGACTTCACCCCCGTGCTCCAAGACGACTTTCTTCACAATCGCCAAGCCGAGCCCGGTGCCTTCGGCTTTGGTGGTGTAGTATGGATCGAATACCCGTTCCCAGTTCTCCTCGTCGATGCCCGGGCCGTTGTCGCGAATCTCGACGAAGCCGAGGCCTTCGCGTTCGTAAGCGCGGACCAAGACTCGGCCGCCGCCCTTCGGATGGGCTTCGTAGACCGCCTGAATCGCATTTCGAAGAATGTTGTCGACACCGCGCTTGAGCATCATGGGGTCCATACGCACGGCGATGGGTTCCGTTCCACAACTCAGTCGAACTTCTACGGGGGCCGCGGTCCCATGACCCACATCCTCGAGGACGGCGGGAACCGAATCCTCGATACTGTGCATGAGCTCGCAGAGGTCGGATGGGGACAGATCGGCCTCCGGGAGCTTGGCAAATGCGCTGAATTCGCCCACGAGTCGCCGCAGGGTGGCCACCTCCTCCTCGATGATTGCCCGGGCGTGCGCGAGCTTCTTCTGATACGCCGTGTCTTGGCCAGAGTAGGTTTCGTCCATCTCTTGCGCGGCGAGTTGGATCGGCGTGAGCGGGTTTTTGATCTCATGGGCGAGACGACGAGCGAAGTCCTGCCATGCGCCGATGCGCTGCAGGTATTCGATGCGCGTGCGTGAATCGCGAAGGTCGCGAACCATCTCGTTGAACGCCTGGGTGAGCTCGGCGATCTCGTCCCTTGCGCCCGTAGGTAGAGCGACGGTGAGATCACCGGCGCCAACCTTGCGAGAGGCTTCGGCCAAGTCGGCTACGCGACGCGTGACCCGCCGGGACACGATCGCTCCGATCAGGAACGCAACTAAGATGACGAGGAAGGCGAGCACGCCGAATACCCAGGCGTACACGTCGGACACCGACGCCCCTTGGCGTTGCAGGCGTGAGTACACGTCGGCGACCTCGCCGGCTTCTTGCAGACGCTCGAAGTAGACCTCCGGTACCGACACTTCGACCGCGATCCGCAGCCTGCCTGTTCCGGGGTCGCTTTCCCGCTCACGAGTCGTGGTTCGTACCTCTTCGCCCAGTGGGTCGGGGGCGCGAGATGCGCTTGCTAGAACCCTCTGCGTCTCGTCGATGACCCGAATGCTCGTCACGATTTCGTAGCGCTCGAGGAGCTCAACCAGAAGGGCGTCGAGCGTGGAGCGCTTCCGAGTTTTCGTGAGCTTGGCTTCGACGGCCCATTGAACAGCGTCTGCGACCTGATCGGACGCCGAGCGAAGCGCCATGAGCTGCCCTCGGCGCGCCTCTACGCCGTGGACCAACTCTGCACCGAAGCGCTCGTTCACGCCGACCGCGTACACGTCGCGCAACGCACCCTGAGCCAGGAAGATGCTGCCGCCGAGTGCCAGGAACACCGACAGGCCGATCGCGAAGAGAATCTTTCGCTCGAACCGGTTCATTGCGGCACCTTCAGGACTGCGCCTCGGAACTCGATGCTGTGCTCGGCCCGGCAAATACGGCGCCGGACGATGTTGACGCTAATCGGGCCGACCGGATCGTCGCCAGAGGTCGGACGGATGAGCTCTCTACACTGCTTCTTCGAGATCGGATTGAACTCCGCCCTCACCGCGAAATAGATGTCTCTTCCTTTTTGCAGCTCGTAGCTTGCCGGCTCCCCCACGAACAAGCCTTGGACGACGAGGCAGCGGTCCAGGACTTGTTCGAGCGTCTTGAGCCGCTCGCTCTGGTCGCCGATCCGAACGAGATAGCCGTCCTCCCACAGGTCGCGGGTCACGTCGCAGCCGAACTGCCGAACCCCCATCTTCCAGTTCGACCCGCCGAGGTGTGCGCTCACGGTCACGACTAGGCGTTTGCGAAGCCCGCTCGACAACTCCCGGCGAACCCGCTCGTCGGCAAGATCTCTGGCAGAGAACGAGACCTTGGCGGCGCCGCGTGACCAGGTCACGCCGAGGTCGCGCAGCGGCAGCTGAGACTGCCCGTACGCAACCGCTGCGATCAGCAGGACCAAGGCTGCCAGCGCGAATCTCACAGGCGTATGAACCCCAGCAATGTCGAGAATCCAACTTGGAAAACACCGACGCTCGTATCGAATCGGAATCCGACATCGAAGGTCAGGTCGAGCGGATAGCGAGAGAAGCCCTCATAGCCGCTCAACCCTCCGAAGCCGGTGCGCTGGTCACGCAAGTCCGACAAGGAAAGTAATCCCACGAGACCATAGACGGTGACCTCGCGGAGCCCGCGTTCGCGAGCTCGCTCGAAGACGGGTACGTCGTATCCGACGTCGAGGCGCCAAGCGAGCTCGCCGAGGTAGTTGTTCTCGATCGAGGTACCGAGAAGATTGGGTGTCGGACGAGCGTCGAGCTGCATCTCGAGGAACCGCGACGGGATCAAATCGGTGAGGTCCGAGATGTGGAAGAGATAGAAGAAAGGCGTATTGCCAAAAGCGGCGCCGCCGAAGAAGCCAAGGCGAATGGTGTGGCGCCAGGGAAGCCGCCACCAGCGCCTAACCCAGACGTCGAGCTTGATGAAGTCGTAGTCGCTGCCCAGCGCCCGCGTGCCTAGCATGACGTCGCCTACGAACAGGACGCCTTCCTTGGTGATGCCGGGATCATCGCGTTTGTCGAAGGTCAGGGTGAAGCGCAAGGAAGAGACGAAGCTCCGGCCGTCCTGAATCGCGAAGTCGATCGGCTTGATTTCATTGCCGACCGTTTCGCTGGCCGCCTGGGGGCGACCGAGAACGCTCACGATATCGCCGATCCAATCGAGGCTGTAGCGGAGCTTGGACGTGAACTCCTTGCCGGTGCCGACCATGAAGCCACCACGGCGATAGCGAACGACTGCGTTGGTGACTTCCGAGCTGCCGAGACAGGTCGGCTGGCCGCAGGGGACGCTGACCAGCGGACTATTGCCATAGAACTCCCGGCCATTGAGAAAGTACGTGCCGAACCGGATGCCGTACTCACTCTTGATCAGCTTGGGGTAGCGAAGGTCGAGGCGCCCACCCTGCTGAAACTCGCTTACCAGGGCGGTCCCGGACAAGCGGATGCCGAGGCCTGCGAGGTTGGTCTCGGTGACCTTGAAGCCGAGCCAGGGAAACAAGGTTCGACCGCTGTCGGTGGTTTTCCGAACACCTTCGGAAAGGCCGGCAACCAATTGCTCGATCACGAAGGTGTTGCGCTCCCTCACCTCGACGACGAGCACCACATAGCCACGTTCGGCACCCCGCTCGAGACGAAGACGGACGCTGT
>Ga0316201_10004549_pt1 | contig 10488 bp, 3 predicted proteins | sample CS6wburrow_MG_FD_204516 | JGI IMG/M metagenome (GOLD analysis project Ga0316201, IMG submission 204516) | Coastal sediment microbial communities from Delaware Bay, Delaware, United States - CS-6 worm burrow | ecosystem: Environmental > Aquatic > Marine > Coastal > Sediment | place: USA: Delaware... | reverse complement strand
AGCATGTAACTAAACTCAGAACAATCAATTATTAATTACTCTAATTAAATTTTTAAAACTGGAATTTGTATGGACAGAAACTCTCACACGTTGCTATTAAAAATAGCATCAATGTTCGTATTGCTCCTGTTGTTTACCGGATTTACGGTAGCACAGCGTACGATCTCAGGTACTGTAATAGATGCTTCCAATGATGAACCTCTCATTGGTGCAAACATTCTCATTAAAGGTACCTCCACAGGAACCGTTACAGACATTGACGGAAATTATTCACTTTCAGTAGAAGAAGGGGATGTTCTTGTATTCAGTTATACTGGATTTCAAGAACAGGAAATTACAGTTGCAGGGCAGGCTACAATTGATGTAGGCTTGAGCGTTGGCCGTTTGCTTGATGAAGTTGTAGTCATCGGATATGGTACAGCAAAGAAATCTGATCTTACCGGATCAGTGACTTCCGTTGACGAAGAAGACTTTAATAAAGGGAATTTTACAGCTCCGGACCAACTTATACAGGGAAAGGTATCTGGTGTCCAGGTGCTTGGGAATAGTGGTCAGCCAGGAGCTGCGGCTACAGTGCGTATCCGGGGGAACTCTTCTGTGAGAGCTGGAAGTACGCCTCTTTATGTAATTGATGGTGTGCCTTTGGATGGTAGATCACCCAGACCAGCTGTCTCAAAAGATGACACCAGGAATGTCGGTGCTTCTCCTGCTACGAACCCTTTGAATTTCATCAATCCAAATGATATCGCCTCCATTGAGGTTTTGAAAGATGCATCAGCCACTGCGATATATGGTTCGCGTGGTGCAAATGGAGTGATTTTGATTACGACCAAGAAAGGGCGAACTGGTGATCCTGCGATAGACTTTAGTGTGTCGGCTGGAATCAGTAATATTTTGAAAAAATATGATGTGCTTTCAGCCTCCGAATATAGAAGTGTCATGCAAGAGTATGGAAATACAACTGGTGATGCGGGAGGAGAGTCAGATGCATTGGATGAAATCCTCAGAACAGGTTCCACTCAGAACTATAATTTCTCAATCGGTGGGGGTAGCCAAAACGGAAATTACCGAATCTCAGCTGGGTATTTGGATCAGCAAGGGATCATCAAGCAGACAGGCCTCAAAAAATACACCGGAAGCATCAACAGTAGTTACAAATTTCTTGATGGAAGACTAAAAATTGATTTTAACCTTTTAGGATCTCACACAACTGAAAATATCGAGGCAATCGGTTCGAATGCTGACTTTAGAGGCAGCCTTGTAACGCAAGCTCTTGTGTGGAATCCTACTGATGATCTATACGATGATGACGATAAGCCAAGACGTTCTTCTTTTGGAAACAGTACGATTAATCCATTGGAGAATCTTGACGCTTATGGTGACGTTTCTGATGTGACAACAATTTTAGGAAGTATTTCTCCCTCATTTGAGATTGCAGATGGTTTAGAGTATCGTTTTCTATATAGTGTGAATCACAATGTGGGTAACAGGAATACGCAAATCAAGAGTACGATCAATTTCGAAGACATTGAGGGACGTGGATTTGCTAAAGTTGGGAGCAATCAACTCACAACACAACAATTCACCCACACTTTGAGCTATAATAGAGATTTGAATAGTAGTATTCGATTAAACGCTGTAATTGGATATGAATACCAGGAATTTAACAATCGTGGATACAGCGCTTCAGGTCAGGATTTTGTTGCAAATGATATAAATCTCTCATACTCTATTCAAAATGCATCTCAAGATTCCCGATCTATCAACTCATTTGCAGATCCAGTTTCGGAATTACAATCCTTCTTTGGTAGAGCGAACTTCAATATCAATGACAAATACTTGATTACCGGTACACTTAGAGCAGATGGATCAAGCAAGTTTGGAGAAAACAACAGATATGGTTATTTTCCTTCTCTTGCAGGTGCATGGAATATCTCTAATGAAGACTTTATGGCAGGAGGAATATTTGATCAGTTAAAATTACGCGTTGGTTGGGGGCAAACAGGTAACCAGGAATTTCCTGCTGGTTCTGCCCAGGAAAGATTTGCACTTGGTGAAGATGGTGCACTATTTCAGGAAAACGTTGCAAATCCAGATTTACAGTGGGAAACTTCAACAACACTTAATGCGGGTATTGACTTTTCATTGTTTGATTACAAATTGTCTGGGTCTATTGAGTACTTTAATAAACAGGACGAGGACCTCCTCTTTAACTTTCAGGCTATCCAGCCAGCTCCTGATAGCCGGTATTGGATCAACTTACCTGGCACTGTTGTGAATAGCGGTATAGAAGTGGCGTTAAATACATTCCTCGTGGAAAATGAGAACATGACCTGGCAATTTGGTGCAAATGCCTCTTTCCTGAGTAACGAATTAAAAGACTATAATGGACCACCTATTATCATTGGAGAATTGTTCGGTCAGGGACTCACGGGTGCTACATCTCAACGATTGGAAAATGGACAACCTCTTAATGCTTTCTACCTGAGAAAATTTACTGGTCTTTCAAGTGAAGGAACAAGTGAACATGTCGATGGTGGCAATTCATTGTTTTTCGTTGGAGATCCAAATCCAGACGTACTACTCGGAATCAGTACAAGCCTGACTTATGGTGACCTGAGCGTCAGTTTGAACTTTAATGGTGCTTTTGGACACCAAATATTCAACAATACAAGGCTTTCTGTGTTACCAATTAGTAATTTGTTTACAAGAAATATTGATGCAAGCCTGATAGGCGGAAGTGTACAGGAGTCAACTTCGAACGCGAATGTTCCTTCAGATCGTTTTCTTGAATCCGGCGATTATTTGAAACTCGCAAATGCAACAATTGGTTACGATCTTGGAAGTATTGGAAATTACGTGAAAAACGTGCGATTTTTCCTAACCGGTCAGAATCTACTTGTATTTACAGGTTTTACTGGATTTGATCCTGAGGTGAATACCGTAAATGAAGTGAATGGAATTCCATCTTTTGGCATTGAGTACGGACCTTATCCTTCTGCAAGAACGATATTGTTCGGTGTAAACTTCTCATTTTAAATAGATTAAATTATTATAACAATGAAAATCAAATTTCCTATCATATTATTTCTTCTCATTGGTGTGTTTGCCTGCACCGATCTTGAAGAAGAGTTGCGTGAAGACCTCACAGGAGCGCAGGCAAAAGCAATACTTGAAAGCTCCAGCAAAGCTGAGGTTGATGCCTTGCTGTTGTCAGCTTATAGAGATTTAAGGACTCCATTCCAATCACAAACAGGCTTCTGGGCTACTCAGGAACTAACATCTGATGCAGCTATTCCACCAACGAGAGGAGGAGACTGGGATGATAACGGAAAATGGAGAGCATTGCACCTTCATAATGTTGATGCAGATCATCCAGACCAGGGTCCAACATTCAACAATCTCCTTAAAATTGTTTTTAATACAACTAATATTTTAACTTTTGGTCCAGATGCTTCTCAAGCCGCTCAGGCAAAATTCTTAAGAGCATTTGCCATCTTTTGTGTTGCTGACGGATGGAACCAGGTCCCAGTTCGAGAGCCAGGTGAAAATCTTCTTGAAGCACCTCGTGTATTGAAAGGATCTGAAGCACTTGACTTTATCATTGATGAGTTGAATGCAATTATGAATGACCTGCCTGACGGACCACCTACCATTGCGAATAAAGATGCTGCTAAAGTGTTGTTGATGAAAGCACATCTGAATAGAGGTACGTTTGCAGACCGATCAAACCCAAGTTTTGAAACTTCAGACCTGGATCAGGTCATTAGTCTGGCTGATCAGGTCATTGGTAGCCCAATAGGCTATGCATTGGCTGACAATTACTTTGATAATTTTGCGCCGCAAAACACCCAAAAATCTCCTGAAATCATTTGGGTTGAAGAAAACCTGGGTGGCAGTAGTAGCGGGGACGTGCATACTCGTTGGTTTATGACGATGCACTACAACCAAAATCCTTCAGGTTGGAATGGTTTCGCAACATTATCTGACTTCTATGATAAATTTGATCCAAGCGATGCAAGAATTGGTGCTGAATATGAAGGTTTTACTGACCTCACAGGCGTACGAGCTGGATTTTTAGTAGGTCAGCAAGTTGATGTTGACGGAAATGCATTGGATGACCGGAAAGGGAATAAACTCGCTTTTACACCAGAAGTTAGCCTAATTGAAAGTGCAAACAACCTAGAGATCACAGGTATGAGAGTAATTAAATACCCACCGGATATGGTGAACCCAGGTGGCAACTCTGACAATGACTACGTACATTTCAGATTTGCTGATGTCCTGCTCATGAAAGCTGAGGCATTGTTAAGAAAAGGAGATGCTGGAAGTGGGTTAAGTATTGTCAACGAAATCAGAACGAAAAGAGGAGTAGCTCCTTTAGCTTCACTCAATTTGGACAACATGCTTGATGAAAGAGGTTTTGAAATGTACTGGGAAGGTTGGAGACGACAAGATTTGATTCGTTTTGGTAAATTCCTTGATGGGTGGCAAGAGAAACCAGCTTCTGATTCAAAAGCACTCGTGATGCCAATTCCAAACGGAGCACTTGCAGTTAATCCAAATTTGACTCAAAATCCTGGGTACTAGATGAGCGTTTGACCAGATAATTATACTTTAGACAAAATAAGGCCTTCTCAAAAAGAAGGCCTTATTTTGTTTTAAGTGGATATTCTTTTCAATATAATTAATGAATCCACATGATGAATCCATCGATACCCTTAATTTTGTGTTTCATTTAGTTGAAATAAAATGATCATGCGTTTATTACTCCTCCTTGGGCTGATTGGTATTTTTCTGCTTGCCTGTAATCAAGAAAATGTTACCCCCACAGGCAAATTATTTGAACAAATCAAACCAGAAGTTTCCGGTATTGATTTTGTGAATCAAGTTCGGAATACGGAGGACTTCAATATTTTCAGTTACAGAAACTTTTATAATGGCGGAGGTGTATCTCTTGGCGATATAAATAATGATGGTTTACCCGATGTCTACCTCACGAATAATATGGGTGAGAATAAACTCTTCCTGAACCTGGGCGATTTCAACTTTAAGGATATCACTAATGAAGCGGGAGTAGCGGGTACAAAGGCCTGGAGCACTGGAGTTGTCATGGTTGATATTAACCACGATGGTTGGTTAGATATCTATGTTTGTAATGCAGGATTTGTTGAAGGAGATGACCAGGAAAACGAATTATTTATCAACCCGGGGCAAGCAACGACTGATGGGGTTGAAAAGATCATGGCCTTCGAAGAGAAAGCGGCAGCATATCACCTAAATGAAAATGGATATACAACACATGCTGCCTTTTTTGATTATGATCTGGACGGTGACCTGGATTGCTATATGCTGAATAACAGCTTCATGCCCGTTAATACACTCAATTACAGCAATAAGAGAGAGCTTTATTCAGAGGATTGGCCAGTCAGGGACTTTCTGAAAGGAGGTGGGGATAAGCTTCTTAGAAATGATGATGGTCAATTCACAAACGTTACAAAAGAAGCGGGTATTTATGGAAGCCTGATTGGTTTCGGACTGGGCGTTACAATAGGCGATATCAATGATGATCACTTTCCTGATCTGTATGTTTCAAATGATTTCTTTGAACACGATTATCTATACATTAACCAGGGTGATGGAACTTTTAAGGAAGATATCCGAAACTGGATGGAACATATCAGCTTATTTTCAATGGGAGCCGATATGGCGGATATAAATAATGACGGTTACCCTGAAATATTCGTCACCGATATGTTGCCAAATGAGGATACCCGACTAAAAAAGACAACGGTTTTTGAAGATTACTATATCCATTTGCTTAAACAAGGAAAAGGTTTTTACAACCAATTCATGCACAACACACTCCAACTCAATAATAAAAATCAATCTTTTAGTGAAATTGCTTACTACGGAGGAGTATCCGCTTCGGATTGGAGCTGGGGGGCACTTCTTTTCGATGCCGACAACGACGGATACAGGGATATTTACATTTGCAATGGAATCTACCAGGATGTAACTGACCAGGACTTCATTGATTTTTTTGCCAACGATGTGATTCAAAAAATGGCTTTGACTGGAGAAAAAGAGGAGATGCAAAAAGTGATTGATCAAATGCCGTCAACTCCCTTATTGAATAAAGCATTCCATAATCAGCAAAATTTAACTTTTAATGATGTTGGTGTTGATTGGGGATTTGAAACGCCATCGTTTTCTAATGGAGCTGCGTACGGAGATCTGGACAATGATGGAGATCTTGACCTAATCGTCAATAACGTCAATCAACAAGCATTTGTCTATAGAAATCAAAGTAACCTTCTAAACGGCAACAATTACCTGAAGATTTTTCTAAAAGGAACAGGTTCAAATTCTTTTGCTATAGGTTCTAAAGTTTTTGTCCACCATAATTCAGAAATATTAAATTTTCAACTGATACCTACAAGGGGATTTCAATCTTCTATCGATTATCAAATGGTTTTTGGACTGGGAAATGCATCTTTTGTTGATTCAGTTGTGGTTATTTGGCCTGATCTGACCAGGTCAGTGATTTTCAATCCTACTATTAACGATCTGCTCACAGTGGATTTCAATCTTGTAGAAAAAGCTCTATTGAATGAATCGAAGGATAAGGGTTTAAATCCACTTGTTGTAGAGGCTTCAAATCTATTCGAGGCACACAAGGAAGATAAATTTTATGATTTCTTCTATGAAGGACTTGCCCATAAGATGATTTCGCGGGAAGGCCCTTGTGTCGCCCATGGGGATATCAATGGGGACGAAAAGAAAGATCTTGTCATTGGTGGTGGTAAAGATCAACCTACACAGTTTTACTTGCAGGGGGAAGGCGATTTTTACCCTTTGCACCAAGATGCCATTGGGCCAGACTCCGTTTTTGAAGATACCGCAATTGCACTATTCGACGCAGATAATGATGGGGATTTGGACCTTTACATTGGATCGGGCGGCAACCACTATTTGCCTGGTCACCTTTTATTGCAAGACAGGTTGTATTTGAATGATGGAAATGGACAATTTACCCGCAGTAGGTCTCTTTTTGGAATAGATGGAATGAATACCGGGGTTGTATTGCCCTGGGATTTTGACGAAGACGGAGATACTGACTTATTTGTTGGTAATCGTAGTGTCCCAAACACCTATGGTATCAATCCGAGAAATTTCCTGTATAAAAATGATGGAAATGGTCAGTTTGAGAATGTCATTCGAGAGGTAGCGCCTGATTTAGAAAAACCAGGTATGATCACAGATGCTATGTTAAGAGATCTTACAGGAGACGGAAAAGATGAGCTAATCATTGTAGGCGAATGGATGAGCCCCATCATATTTAGTACCAGAGAAAATCAAATTGAAAGACTCAACTCGAACTTATCAGATTATGCCGGATGGTGGTATACCATTGAAAGCGATGATATTGATCAGGACGGTGACTTTGATCTGATTTTGGGAAACCGTGGGGAAAACTTTTACTTTTCAGCAACTTCAGACAAACCCGCGAAATTGTGGCTGTCTGATTTTGATTTTAATGGAACCGTAGAAAAGATTATGACGCGTACTATTGATAATCGTGATATGCCCATACCAATGAAAAAAGAACTTACTGAGCAAATTGTAAGTCTGAAAAAACAAAATTTGAAGCATTCGGAGTATAGTGGAAAATCAATTCAGGATTTATTTTCGAAAGAAGTCCTTGGGAGCGCCATGGTAAAAGAAGCAAATTACTTCAAATCTGCTGTAGCGATAAATGATGGAAATATGCAATTTCGTATTCAGCCCCTCCCGGCACAAGCCCAGTTCTCATGTATTTGTGCGATCTATACCTGTGACTTGAATAGTGACGGGCTCAATGACCTTATTTTAGGAGGGAATGATACCAGCTTTTCACCTCAATTTTCCCAATTAGATGCAAGTTTTGGCCACGTTTTGATCAATAGAGGAGACGGCAATTATGATTGGATTGACTATGCGGAATCTGGGTTCTTTCTCAAAGGAAATATCAAAGAGATCGTAGGAATTGATTTACAAAGCAAAAGTCATTTTTTGGTCTCACTAAATAGCAAAAAGCATAAACTATTTAAAGTTTCTGCTTCAAAAAATGAAGTTTTTCAGTAGATCTCAGAACAAAATCGATTTCAATTCTTTAAGCATGAATATCAGGTTATCATTGAAAATAAATTTGCAAATAAGCTCATGTTAAAAGCAGTCAAATCTTTCCTAATTGCAATTCTCATATTGAGCATCGGTTGTCATGCAACTGAAAAAAATCAGTTCGAACTACTTAAAGAAAATGTAACCAATCTTCATTTTGAAAACATTCTACACCAAACCGCAGATTTTAACTATTTCAATTACATGTATTTCTTTAATGGAGGTGGTACAATTACTGGCGATTTTAACAATGACGGCTTACCCGATTTGTTTTTTACAAGTAATATGGGGCCGAATAAAATGTTTTTGAATGAAGGAAGGCTAACCTTCCAAGATGTATCGGAGGATGCAGGCATTGAAGGATTAGGAGGTTGGACATCTGGAGCAACCGTAGTTGATATTAATTATGATGGCATGTTGGATATCTATGTTAGTCAGCTTGGCGATTATGAGACAATCAAAGGAAGAAACCAACTTTATGTATGCCTTGAAATAAAAGATGGAATACCCGTATATGAAGATCAGGCCTTTAGATATGGGCTTGCACTGGTCGGTTTTTCTACTCAAGCCGCTTTTTTTGATGTTGATTTAGACGGCGATCTGGATATGTTTCAACTCAACCACTCCTTACATCAAAATGGAACATTCGGACAAAAGAAAACCTTTGAAGGCACCCAACATCCGAAGGCAGGTGATAAACTGATGATCAACGAGGACGGACGGTTTATAGATAGAACAATTGAATCAGGGATTAAAAGTACTGTAATCGGTTACGGTCTGGGAATAGCAATCGGAGATGTCAATCTCGATGGATGGCCAGACATTTATGTGGGTAATGATTTTCATGAAGATGATTATTTATATATCAATAATCGTGATGGAACTTTCAAAGAAGTTGGCCGGGAGCGGTTAATGCACACGAGTAGGTTTTCAATGGGTGTCGATATTGGGGATATCAATAACGATGGATTCAATGATCTTTTTTCCCTGGATATGCTACCGGATGACCCTTCAATCTTAAAAAAATCGCAAGGTGAAAATACATTGGATGTCTATAGCTACAAACTCAGATTTGGCTACGGCTACCAATATGCAAGGAACAATCTTCAACTGAATGACGGAAATGGAGCGTTCAGGGAAATTGGGCTTTTTGCTGGCGTATCTGCGACTGACTGGTCATGGGCTTCCCTTCTCATGGATTTCGATAATGATGGATACAAAGATATTTTTATCAGCAATGGTATACCCCGGCGCATGAATGACCTGGATTATATCAATTTCAGGGCAAATCATGACCTTAAGTACAAATCAAATACAAATAACCTGGAGGAAAGTGATTTGGTTTTCCTGGACAAGATGCCGCGCAATAAGGTAGAAAATAGGTTCTTTAAAAATATGCATAACCTCCAATTCAAGGATATTGGATTAAGCGTAAAAGATCCCATCCCCTCCTTTTCAAATGGAGCTGTTTATGTTGATTTGGATATGGACGGAGACCTTGATATTATCACAAACAACAATGAAGAAGCGCCTTTCGTCTACAAAAATCTAACCAGGGAAAATGGCACAGAAAACAGTAATTTTTTGTTTCTCCAACTAAATGGTTCAACGAAAAACACGTTAGCGATTGGAGCAAAAGTGATCATTTTCAAAAATGAACAGAAGATTTTAACCGAAAATTTTCCTGTCCGAGGCTTTCAATCTTGTGGTTCACCAGATCTTTTTGTTGGGCTGGGGGACACAATGGATATTGATTCCATCCTCCTAATCTGGCCAGACCGTTCCTACCAAAGAATAACTGATCCAGTATATAACCAGGTCATAAAATTGCAATGGGTAGAATCGCTTCCTGTTTTTGACTTCAATACAATCAAGTCGAAACAATCATCACCCTACTCATTTTCAGATGTGAGCAAAGAACTCGGGATAAATTACCAACATGAAGAAAATGAATATCTTGATTTTAACCGTGAATTCCTTATTCCACACATGGTGTCTTCAGAAGGTCCGGCAATGGCCATAGGTGATGTAAATGGTGATGGATTGGAAGATGTTTTCTTGGGGTCTTCGAAAAGGCGACATAGCAGGATATATCTGCAAACCGCTTATGGCAAATTTCAAGAAAGTACTCCAAATGTGATACTGCAAGACAGCATTTATGAGGATGTAGATGCTGTATTTGTAGATATTGAAAATGATGGAGATTTGGACCTGGTAGTAGCAAGCGGAGGAAATGAATTTTGGGGAAAACATGAAGCACTTCTTCAAAGAGTGTATGTAAATGATGGAAAAGGAAATTTTACTGTAGAGAAAACCATGTTTGGA
>Ga0316201_10004548_pt1 | contig 10488 bp, 7 predicted proteins | sample CS6wburrow_MG_FD_204516 | JGI IMG/M metagenome (GOLD analysis project Ga0316201, IMG submission 204516) | Coastal sediment microbial communities from Delaware Bay, Delaware, United States - CS-6 worm burrow | ecosystem: Environmental > Aquatic > Marine > Coastal > Sediment | place: USA: Delaware... | reverse complement strand
AGACCAGCGTCCGGGGCATCACCCTGAGTGGACGCCGCGAAATTACCCGGCGAGTTGGCCTGCAATGGTGGCTGGGGCTGCACGACCAGGGTGATTACTACAGGAGGCGCTTCGTTGGACTGGCTTTTTCGATCCGACTTTGACGGCATTACGACCGCTGCACTCTGGTCGATCGTCGCGGTTCTCGCGACGACTGTCGTCCTGTTCGCCTATACGATGGGCCTGCGCGCCGCCACCATACTGGGGCAACGACGTCGCACGAAGTTCGTCGACGCTTGGCGTAAGGTCTTCGCGAACGCGATGCTCTCTGAGGATGCGGCAGAGAATTGCCCGCTCCCGCACGTCGCTCGCAGTGACAGAACCGACCTGCTTGAAGAGTGGAATCATGCACGGAGCATTGTTGAAGGCAGCGCGGCCGATAACCTGATAATCCTCGCCCGCAGAGCGGGCGTCCCGGCGCTGGCGCTGAAACGATTGCGCAAACGGCGGGTCCGCCCGCAAATTCTTGCTGCACAAACCTTCGGGCACCTCAGGGACCTGGAATTTCGTGACGACATTCGGCAGCTTCTCGATCATGAAAACACGGCGCTGTCCATTACGGCGGCTGTCGCCCTCGTTGAAATAGACGCGGACTTTGCGATTCCCATCATCGTGCCAATGATAGAAAAACGCCGCGATTGGCCAAAGAACCGCGTATCCATTCTGCTTCGAATGGCCGGCAGCGAACGAATCAGCGAGCCACTGTATCGTGCCATTCGCTCGGCGGACGACCGCAATAAGACCTATCTCCTGCAGTTCGCACAGCTTGTTGAAGCCGAGGTGCTGGATGCCCTCGTTAACGAACTGATTCGCGACAGTAACGACCCGGGTGTGCTGAATGCCGCGCTGAAACTTGTCAGCGGATTCAGTGGCGTGCCGCGTATTGCCGCGCTGACCCAGCACGACACGTGGTTTGTGCGCATGCAGTCAGCCAACGTCCTGGGTCGGATTGGCCAGGAAGAACATCTGTCATTGCTTGAATCGTTGCTCGACGACAAGGAATGGTGGGTCCGATATCGCGCCGCACAGGCGATCGCAGCCTTGCCTTTTCTCGGTCCCAATCAGCTTCGGCACCTTAGAGACCAGCAAACGGATCCGTACGCCGCTGACATTTTGCAGCAGTCAATGGCAGAGGTGGGCCTCGCATGACGCTGCAGGATGTCGTCTTGTCCGGCCAGTGGGTTTTTCTAGCCTACTTTGTCGGAATTAACGTGGGCTACCTGATGCAGAACGTCGTTGCTGCCTTTGGAATCCGCCGCTATTTGCAGACGGCTGAGCAATATGAAGCAGAAAGCGTGTTTTCCTCGCTCGACATTCCAATAAGTGTAATCGTACCTGCCTTTAACGAGTCCGCATCAATCATCACCTCTGTAAAGGCGCTGCTGCAGCTGGAATATCCGCAATACGAGCTGATTGTTGTCAACGATGGCTCGACGGATGACACCTTGAAGAAGTTGGTCGATGAATTCCGTATGCAGGAGTTTCCGGAGGCCTATCGCACAAGGGTGCCGTGCGCCAGTGTTCGTGGCATCTACAAGTCGACCCAGCAAAATAACCTGCGAGTAGTCGATAAGGTGAATGGTGGCAGCAAGGCTGACGCATCTAACGCCGGGGTCAACATGGCCCGCTACCCGCTGGTCTGTATCGTTGACGCCGATTCTGTACTTCAGCCGGATGCATTGCGACGCGTCGTGCAACCCTTCCTGGAGGATCCGGCGACGGTCGCCGTCGGTGGCACCGTCCGAATCTCCAACGGCTGTACAGTGCGCCAGGGATTTCTGGAAAAAGTTGCATTGCCATCGAACTATCTCGCGCTTGTGCAGGTTGTCGAATACCTGCGCGCGTTCCTGTTTGGCCGCATGGGATGGTCGCCGATCAACGGCTTGCTGATTATCTCGGGCGCTTTCGGTTTGTTTCACAAGGAAACGCTTGTCGAGGCAGGCGGATACAACCCCGATGCCGTTGGCGAGGATATGGAATTGGTGTTGCGCCTGCATCGCCTCATGAAAGCCAAACGCAAGCCATACCGAATCACGTTCGTTCCGGACCCCGTCTGCTGGACCGATGCACCGACGAACCTGCGCGATCTGAAAAGCCAGCGGGTTCGCTGGCAGCACGGACTTGGCCAGGCATTGGCACTGAACAAGTCGCTAATCACCAATCCCAGGGGCGGCGCGGTCACCTGGGTCGCCATCCCGTTCTACCTGATCTTCGAACTGTTCGGACCCATTGTTGAGGTTGCCGGCTACCTGTTCATCATTATCTGCGCGCTGATGGGCTGGATCGCCTGGCCACAGGCCTGCATTTTTCTGGGACTCGCTATCGGACTCGGCGTCCTGTTGTCGACGAGTGCGATCATGCTCGAAGAGCTTTCGTTTCACATGTATCCCCGAATCAGGCAATTGGGCCTGCTGTACCTGATCGCTATCGTCGAGAATTTCGGCTTCCGGCAGCTCACCGCAATCTGGCGCCTGCAGGGACTGATTCGCTGGCTGCGAGGGGGCAAGCACGAGTGGGAAACGCTCACTCGAAGTGCCAATCTTGCTGATGAAACCGAGGCTACCGGCCCGCAGGCTTAATACGGTCTGTAAGGCCGCCTGAAATGCACGAACAAACCGGCCATCAGGATTGACAGCGACGCCCACATGGAAATTCGCCAGTAGCTGGTCGCCGCAGCGATAATTTCGAACTTCTCTACGAACAGGGTTTCACAGGCGCCATCTCCGGTATCCATCCGCGTTGTGCTGGTTCCCCGCTTGCCACCGTTCTCGTTGCTGTAGCTGGCAAGATATCCGCGGACGCGAATCTGATCGCCGACACGAATGTCTTTCACCTGGTCGCGAATGAACTCGTCCGCTGAAATCAGGTGATTGTTGGAAATTTGGTAAATGCTGAACGCGTCCCAGGCAGCCTGGTCTCGCGTCTGGAAGTTGCAGGTAAAAATGCCGTTCCAGAACTTGATCTTGTTCAGCAGTCGGCTGGTCGCCGTTTCTCCCCAGACGACGCAGACATCCATCATATTGAGATGATCATTGGCCCGAAAATGCATACGGCTGTTGCCATCGTGGTGGCGAAATGACACGACCATGCCCGCCAGGTCGTACTCATATTCCGGCTCTACGAGGTAGTCAACGCCATTGAAAGCGGCATCGAATGGCCGGGTTCGCGTAGCTCCCTGGTTCGGCTCCACCAGCACCTCGGGCCGAAGGTCAACGTTCTGCGGCAGATCGTTGCGATTCCAAAACGACACCAGTAGCGACACGAAACTCACAATAATGACGATATTGCTGGCTTTCATCCCGTCTCCGGCCTAAAGAAACTTACCCATTTGTCGATAATACTTGAGGATCATTGAATTGGATCAGTCCTTTGTTAAAAGCCGATCGAATTGGCCTCATCATCGTGGTTGCGTCATTGCTTGTCATAATGGCCCTTGTCTGGCTGTTGTTTGGCAACCAGCGTGACCACGAAATTGCCGATATTCGAACCCAGGGCGTCAGCCTCGCCCGGGCGATCTCTGGCGTGCCCTACGATCAACTGGTCCCTGGCGGCACGCAGCAGGGCGTCTTGCAGGCCCTTCTGCATGGTGTGGGCAACAAGAAACTTGCCTACGTCACGATCACGAATCAGCAGGGTCTCACCGTTACCGAGTCCGTTGCCGATGGCCTGATTACGCCGCCGGCGAAAATTCCCGGCGAGCCCAGCGCCTGGCTGGGAGATATCGAACAGACCGCCGGGCGAGACCACTTCATCGAATTTCACGCCCCACTGTTACAGAACGGCGATCTGCAGGGTTTTGTTCGTCTCGGCTACTTTTTCCCCAGCGCCGGACTGAGCCTCGAGCAAATTCCGTTCATCGCAATGGTCGCTCTTCCTGTCTTCCTGTTGGCACCGTTCTTTTACTTCCTGTTGAGAATGGAGATTCGACCCATTCGCACCGCCAACGCTGAAATCAGTCGCATGATTGATGGCGAAGGCATGAACGCCGTGCAAATCTCTGCGACCGGCGAACTTGGCGAGTTCATGAATCGCTTCAATCATTTCGTGGCAATGGCGTCTTCAAAAGTTGAGGCTCTCGAACAGGACAAAGAACGCCTGTTGACCTCGAGCAAGCTCCTCTCTTATCGCAAGAATCGCGTCGAAACTGTCCTGGAAACCCTGCCCGAAGCCGTGATGATCCTAGACGAGTCGGGCACCATTACGTTCGCCAATCAGAAACTGGCGGCCATGTTCAACGTGTCGCAAGAGACCATTTTATCGCAGCCACCCAACTCCTGGTGCGAATACGCCGACGTGCTGAATCTGATCTCACGATTCCAGTCACCCGGTAAGGGGCGGAACTTTGCCGAGACAATGCGCTTTAGCACCGACTCCAGCGCAGCGCGCTCTTTTGCTACCAAGACCTACCCGTTGTTCTCGACAAATAGTCCCAGCGCAGCTCTCGGCACCCTTGTCGTATTTCGCGACGAAACACAGGAGGCGCTGTCACGAAGAGCCCGGACCGAATTCGTCTCGCACCTTTCGCATGAGCTGAAGTCGCCGCTCAACGTTCTGGCGTTATACAGTGAATCTCTGCTAAGCGAGGCCGGCAAATCCCGCGAGCACCAGATTGAAGCCGCAAATGTCATCGCCGCGGAAGTCGATCGGCTCGGTAGCCTTATCAAGAGTCTGCTGAGCATGACGCAGATCGAAAGCGGCAGCTTCACACCGGATCGCAACCTCGTGAAACTGCAGGACCTCGTCGCAACAGCGCTTGAAGAAGCTAAAGCGATGGCCGCCGGCAAGCACTGCTCCTTCGAACTCAATATTCCTAAAGAGATGGACCCTGTTCTCGTTGATAAAGACCTGCTTCGAGTGGCGGTCACCAATCTCATGAGCAATGCCGTCAAGTACAACAAGAAAGACGGGACGGTAACGGTCACTGTCGAAGATACCGAGGACGCCGTACAGATTCGTGTTGCCGATACCGGAATCGGCGTTGGCGAAGAAGAGGCGTCACAAATTTTTGACAAGTTCTTCCGCTCCCGGGACGAACGGGTGCAGTCCATCGGCGGACACGGTCTGGGCCTCGCGCTCGCCAAGCAAATTGTCGAGTTGCATCACGGCACGTTACTGCTCAACAGGGACCGCGACGAAGGCGCCGAATTCATCATCAACCTCTGGAAAGAGGCGACTGCCGTCAGGCAGGCAATATAACAGGGCACTCCCACTATGAAACGTATTCTAGTTGTCGATGACCATCCACCTGTTGTTCGCGTATTGAAACTCGGAATCGAAGACGCCGGTTACGAAGTCGACACTGCAGCAAATGGGGCAGAGTGCCTCACGAAACTTTGCGGGGGGCACCCTGATTTTATGGTTACGGATATCGACATGCCGCGCATGTCAGGAAAGGAGCTCTGCATAGCCATTGAGTCGCAGTTTCCGGACCGAACGTTCCCGATCGTCGTACTAACCTCAAGAACCGAGATGGAACACCGCGACTGGACTCGCGCCATTGACAATCTTACCTTCATGGAAAAGCCGGTGAGCGTGAGGCGCTTGCTATCTCACATAAGTGGTTGCTTTGCAGAAGTCGAGTCACTGGCAGCCGATTCATGAGTCTCAACATTCTCAAATCGCTGTCTATGGCGAAGTATGAGCGACTCTTGCCGCGCGTCTTTCCGGGCGTTGGCAGACTCGAAATTCGCGACCGGCAAAACAACCTGATCTGGAGCTGGTCGCCGGCACAAGCAAACTCAGACGGCGACGCGGAGCTTGACGATGATCCGGTTATTGCATGGTCCAGTTTTGGCGCCGCGATTGAACGGCGCCAACTGCCATCCGGCAGACTGCAGGTCCGGGCACCATTGTCATCCAGGGAGTTTGGCCCGATCGCGTGGTTGACCGCAGCCTACGACACGCAGCCGAGCGTGCCGATGGCGACCGCGCCCGAGCCATTACGTCGGGCGTTCGCGGACGCGCAGCTGTTCTTGCAGGAAGATCTCGAATTACAGAATGAATGCAACCAGCTGGCGTCTGAGCTCGGCGAGCGCTACGAAGAGTTAAATCTCGTTTATTCAACAAAGGATCAGATCGAATATTTCGAAGAAGGCCAGGAAGCGCTACTGAGACTCGTACACAACTGCGCCGACTATCTGGACGTTGGTCTCGCGTCGCTTATCTGCCGTGACCGTAGTCTGAATATCCACAACGTGAACAATCCCGAGTCACCACCAGACGTCGAAGACTTGCTGGAGTTGCTTGGCACAACCATCTACGATCGCGTCGAATCCCAGGTGCAGAGCCTCATTTTAAATGACTCCACAGACGAAGACCGCCAGCGGCTGATCGATGGCAGAAACGAAAACCTGCTTGCCTATCCGGTCCTCGACGACCACGGTACGGTGATCGGCGTACTGTCAGTGGTTGCCCGCCACGATATGCACGTTTTCTCCAACGGTGACCGTAACCTGTTGGAGGTCATGGCGAAGAAGGCTTCGCGGATCATTCACACGCATCATGACTCACTCACCGGACTGATGAATCGCAACGGTTTCGAGTCCATGCTCATCGCGTCACTGGCCAGCACGCAGAGCAAGAATCTCCAGCATGTATTAATGCATATCAACATCGACCAGCTGCACGTCATCAATGACCTCATGGGTTTCCAGGAAGGCGACATGCTTATCCGCCGTGTGGCCAAGACCCTCAAGGCCACCTTGCGTGATACTGACATCGTGTCGCGCCTGGGGGGTGGTGAATTCAGCGTCCTGCTGCCGAATTGTGATATGCGACAAGGCTACTCGGTAGCCCAGAAAGCGCAGCGCTCTTTACGTGAACTATCCGTCGTATCCGCACAACGGACGCTGGACGTATCCGCCTGTATTGGCCTGTCCGTCGTCAATCGAGACGCAGAAGGTATTGTCGGCATTATGGCGGCGGCCGAAATAGCCTGTAAGTCGGCGAAAGATCAGGGCAAAGACCGGATCGAGGTATTCGAAGAGGACAACACGACGCTGGTTCGCCGGAGCGAGGAAATCGAGTGGGTCGGTCGCGTCCAGGATGCACTGCGCAACGACCAGTTCGTATTGTTTTGCCAGCCAGTCAAGCCGTTGCGGGACGCAAACAAAGCACCGCACTTTGAAATTCTCATTCGTTTGCGCGATCACGATGGGGGAATCCTGGCGCCGATCGTGTTCCTGCCATCGGCAGAACGCTACCAGATGATGCCAATGGTCGATCGCTGGGTTATCCACCATTCGCTCAAGACGCTCGGCGCTTGCTGGAAATCGATCGCCGCTGATAATCCTGTCTTCTGCATTAACCTGTCAGGGCAATCCTTCGCCAACCCGGGATTTCAGGCCTTTATCATGGATGAAATCCGCGAATCGGGTGTGCCGCCGAAGAACATCTGTTTCGAGGTTACCGAAACTGTCGCCATCTCTCACATCGATGACGCCGTACGCTTTATGACTGCGCTAAAGAAATTTGGCTGCAGTTTCTCCCTGGACGACTTCGGCGCCGGATTGAGTTCCTTCGGTTACCTGAAGGTGCTCCCGGTCGACTATCTGAAGATCGACGGAAGTTTCATTCGCGAAGTATCGACGGATGAAATATCGCGCTCGATGGTCGGCGCCATATGCCAGATAGGAAAAACGATGGGGCTCATGGTTGTCGGAGAATTCGTCGAGGACGAGAAGACGGAGGACATTCTGCGAACAATTGGCATCGACTACGCCCAGGGTTACGGTGTCGGCAAACCGGCACCCCTCGAAGATATCCTGCGTTCTCTCGTGCAAGAGGCGAACGCTGAATCAGCATGAGCAACCCGGCGGAAAAGTCGTCGACACCCGTCTCACGGGTGCGCATCGGCGTCGCCACACATGTAACGCCTAAGTTTTCACTGCTTGGTAACGACGCGCTGCAGGATCTGGCTCTGGTTGTCGACGAATGCATCGAGACGGGCGAGTTCAAGATCATTCTCGACTTCTCCTCCGTGCAGGCAATCGACAGCCTGGCACTTTCCTGGGTCATGGACCTGCAGGACCGCCTCATAAAGACCGGCGGTTGGGTCAAGATTACCGGGCACAACAGCGTCATCTCAGAAATCGCTGAAGTCACCGGAATCTCCGACTACATATCGTTCCTCGATAGTGACGGCCAGCAGGAGCGCAAGAAAGCCGAGGAGATCAGCTTTGGACCGGGTTCTCGTCTCGGCGACATCCTGGTCGCGCGCCAACTCGTCAGTCAGCAGAAAATCGACGAAGCGTTGAAGCTGCAGGATCGGCTTGGCAAGCGTATGGGCCGCATCCTCATCGACAAGGGTTGGGTCGCTGAGAACGACGTGCTCCGTGCATTAAGTGAACAGCTCGGCGTGCCGTTTGTGCGCGTGCGCACGGGGCTTTATGACCCGACTGTTTCCAGTGCGCTCGATACCGGCATTGCGCGTCGCCTTTGCGTGCTACCACTGTTTCGCGTACGCAGCGCCTTGTATCTCGCGACGGCGAAACCGCAGGACATGCCGGCGTTCGATGAAGTCAGCGAACGCATGCAGTGCCAAGTTCGCCCGGTGCTGGCACGAAAAGAAGACATCGAAAAAGTACTGAACGAATCGCTCAATCTGGGCGAGATGCCATTCGACATGATGGGTGATGTCGATGAAGACTTCGAAGTCGTCGAGAACATCAAGATCGAGGACTATTCGACGATCGATGAAGTGGCAGCTGGAAGCCCGGTCGTCAATCTCATCAATTCAATCATTCAACGCGCGGTCCATGACGGCGCGTCGGATATACACCTGGAACCGTTTCGCACACATTCGCGAATTCGCTTTCGCATTGATGGCCTGCTTTATGAATTCACGGCGCCGCGGGTAGAGTTGCACCCTGCGCTGGTCTCGCGACTGAAAGTCATGGCCAATCTCGATATCGCCGAGCGGCGCATGCCGCAAGACGGCCGTATCCAGGTACACACGCAAGGTCGATCTGTTGACCTGCGTTTCAGTTCCTTGCCGGGCCTCTACGGCGAAAAAGTCGTGTTGCGAATACTCGATAAGAACCAGGCCATTCTCGACGTCAACAAACTCAATATGTCGAGCGACAACTTACAGACCTTCAAGGGTCTATTGGACGCCAACAACGGCCTTATTCTGGTCACGGGACCGACCGGCAGCGGCAAAACCACGAGCCTGTATGCCGCTCTCAACTATCTGAAAAGTATTGAGAAAAATCTCGTCACTATTGAAGACCCCGTCGAATACCAGCTCGACATCATCAACCAAAACGAAGTCCGCGCAAATATCGGGCTGACGTTCGCGAAGATCCTCAAGCACGTATTGCGGCAGGACCCCGATATCGTCATGGTCGGTGAGATCCGCGAACGCGAGACAGCCGAGATTGCCGTTCAGGCGGCACTCACTGGTCACCTGGTGCTTTCAACCCTGCATACCAACGATGCAGTCGGCGCGGTTACGCGACTGATCGATATGGGTGTCGAGCCTTACCTGCTTTCATCCGCCCTGCTCGGTGTCGTCGGCCAGCGACTGATTCGAACGATCTGCCCGAACTGCAAGTACGAGTTTCTTGCCCCCAAGGAAATCGTCGCGCAGTACGGCTGGGACAGCGAGGTGAAACTGGCGAAAGGCAAAGGGTGCGAGCAGTGCTACGACTCCGGTCACAAGGGCCGCTCCGGCATTCACGAAATTCTGCGGACGGATGCGGAGCTTCAGAAACTGATCATCTCCAGCCCGAGTCGCGATGAACTCACCGAATACCTGGCCAAACGCGATTTCCACAATTTGTTCAAGGACGGGATGGGCCGAGTACTCAATCGGGATACAACGATCGAGGAAGTCGCCCGAGTGACGAGTATCTAGAAATGGCAATCCAGTTCGAAACAGAAGAAGTTGTCGCGCCAACCAGCGAGAAAAAGCCGGTCAGCCTGAATATGTCGTTCTCCGTTGGTACCAAGAAGGCGGGCTCGGCCGAGCGCATGTTCTTTACGGAACAACTGGCGCTTCTATTGGAAACCGGCGAAAGCCTCTACGGCGCCCTGACCACCATCGTCAAGCAAACCGAGAATCCGGAGATGCGTGAGGCAGTAGAAAAAGTCGCGCAGGACGTTAGCGAAGGCCGCTCATTTGCACAGGCATTGGCGGAACACGAAACGATTTTTCCCTCGACCTACGTCAACCTGATAGCGGCTAGTGAAACCGGCGGCTTCATGTTCGAGGTGTTGCAGCAATTACTTCATATGGATGAAAAACGCGAACAAATGCGCACAACACTCGTGTCTGCCGCAACCTACCCGCTGTTCCTGGTCGCGTTTTCCCTGGCGGTTGTTGTATTCGTCCTGGTTGTGGTCTTTCCAAAGTTCGGCGACATGTTCGCGTCCATCTACGACCAACTGCCCATGACGACCAAGGCGCTAATGGGCGCAAGCGATCTGATTCGTCAGTACTGGATCATG
>Ga0316201_10004547_pt1 | contig 10488 bp, 7 predicted proteins | sample CS6wburrow_MG_FD_204516 | JGI IMG/M metagenome (GOLD analysis project Ga0316201, IMG submission 204516) | Coastal sediment microbial communities from Delaware Bay, Delaware, United States - CS-6 worm burrow | ecosystem: Environmental > Aquatic > Marine > Coastal > Sediment | place: USA: Delaware... | reverse complement strand
GGGGCGCTAATCATTTCGTCGAAGTGAAGGTTCACGGTCTACTTAACTTTATTTCGCAAAGTATCATGCCATTAACGGGCGCGTGTCAAGCCTCATTCGGGTAGAGGCGAGAACCTTACTTTATTTCATAAAGTTAGAGTGAAGGCCCGTAGGCATTGGCCTCACAACACAGCGGTATCCAGCGCAACCAGGATCATTTCGTCGAATGTCGTGGCCCGCTCGTCCGAGCTCAGGTGGTCGCCGGTACGCAGGTCATCACTGACCGTGCAGATGGCCAGTGCCTCGGCGCCGTTTTCTGCGGCGATCGGGAAGATCCCGGCCGCCTCCATCTCCAGGCCGTAGACGTTGAATTTCGCCATCGTCTCGAACATCCCCGGGTCCGGCGTGTAGAACAGGTCCGCCGAGAAGATATTGCCCACGTGGTATCGCACACCCTGCTTCCTGGCAACGCGGACAGCCTTCTCGACCAGGTCGAAACTTGCCAGCGCGGCAAGATCGTAGCCGCCGAAACGCATGCGATTGCAATTTGAGTCAGTTGACGCGCCCATCGCAATGATGACATCGCGAAGCTGTACGTCGGGATGCGATGTGCCGCAGCTACCGACCCGGATGACACGTTTGACGTCGTATTCCGTGATCAGCTCGGTGCAGTAGATCGACACGGAAGGAATACCCATGCCATGTGCCATGACTGATACCGGCCGGCCCTTGTACTCGCCCGTGTAGCCCCACATATTGCGCACATCGGTCACGCGCCGCGCACCATCGAGATAGGTATCAGCGATGTACTGCGCACGCAGCGGGTCACCAGGCATCAACACCGTGTCGGCAAAATCACCGGGCGCTGCGTTCATGTGTTTGGTTGCCATAGGCTCCTCTTGGCTGTCCGCCGTTTTACCACTTGCTTTGCGCGGACATGCCACCATCGACAATCAGGTTGGCGCCGCTGATCCAGCGGGATGCAGGACTGAGCAGAAACAATACCGCGTCAGCGACGTCAATGGCAGACCCGATGCGGCCTAACGGCACGCGATCGTGCCAGCGCGCTACGCCATCCGGCCAATCCCGAGCGAGACCCTCGCGATCGACAAGCCCCGGAGACACGCAGTTGACACGAATCTGTGCCGAGCCGAATTCGAGAGCGGCGGCGCGCGTCAGCATCGCGACCCCGGCCTTGCTGGTCGCGTAATGGCCGTGTCCCACCGCAGGATCCTGCCCTTCGATCGAACCGATATTGACAATGGCACCCGGCACGCCTGCTGCTGCCCATGCCAACGCTGCCTGCTGCGTGACCAGGAAGGCGCTGTCGAGATTCGCCGATAGCACTGCGCGCCAGTCCGCGAAACTCATGTCGCCCAAACCTGCAACGGGCTGCGTCGCCGCGTTATTGACGACCAGGCTTGGCTGGATGACCGAGAACAGCTCCTGCACAGCCCCACTGTCGGCAAGATCGGCCTGCACGATTTCAGCGCCGCCTAACCGTGCCGCGAGTTCGGTCACCGCCGTTTCGTTGCGATGGAAATGCAGGATAAGACTGGCACCGGCTTCAGCGAGGCGCTCGGCAATCGCGCCACCGATGTTGCCGCTGGCACCGGTTACCAGTGCCGTTGCACCAGTGAGATCGAGCAGTTCGCCCGTTGCTGGAATATTCGCTCGGTTCACGCTGTCTCCCCGCCAACTTGTGATTTTTTTACCAGGAGAATCCTGATCTATTATTTCCCCGCCAGGCCGGTGACGTGTCGGCCGAACAACGAGGTGAAATGGCGGCAACCTGCCCGCAGGCCTGTCGGGGCATTGCAACGGGCTTATACGGTCGATGCGTCCTGACCCTGACATCGATAATATACAGACCAACAGCTTGCGCACCAATTGCGCGACCCAGGCGAAAATAAATGGGCCAGAGGTTTCCGGGATGACAGGCAAAGAAAAACCGACAGCAGAATTCTGGACGGTCGAGCGCTGTTACATCACAGAGTTGCTCAACACGACAAGCCAGCCAGAAGTCTCTCTTGCGCGAACCCGCGTCGAGCCCGGCATTACCACCCAGCTACACCAGTTGTCGGTGCACGAATGGTACGTCATAGAGAGTGGCCACGGGCTGATGCGTGTCGGCGACGAAGCCCCCTTTTACGTGGGGCCCGGCGACACGGTGACGATCCCGAAACATGCGGCGCAGCAGATCACGAATACGGGCCATGAGGACCTCAACTTTCTGTGCGTTTGTGCTCCAAAATTTTCGCAGGAATGCTACACCTCACTGGAATAACAGCGTTATACTGCGCCAACGCTTAATCAGGAGATCCACGATGCGTGGCCAAAACACAACAACTCAATCTCGATTCGGACGTAGCCTGGCAATCAGCGGGGCCCTCGCCATCGCTGCCAGCAGTTTTTTTGCGGGCCCGCTCGCTGCTCAGGAACCGGGCATACTTGAAGAGATCGTCGTCACTGCGCAGAAGCGCGAAGAAGCGCTGCAGGACGTACCTATCTCGATAGCGACCACTTCAGGCGAACGTCTTAACGCGCTGTTTTCGGGCAGTGAGGATATCCTCGCATTGTCGGGCCGGGTGCCAGGCCTGTACGCCGAATCATCGAACGGCCGCTCCGCTCCGCGATTCTACCTGCGCGGTCTGGGCAACATCGACTTCGACCTCGCGGCCTCCCAGCCGGTATCGCTGGTGATGGACGAGGTCGTCATGGAAAACGTCGTGCTGAAGGGCTTCCCGCTGTTCGACGTGCAAAACATCGAGGTCATTCGCGGCCCGCAGGGCACGCTGTTTGGTCGCAACACGACGGCCGGCATCATCAAGATCAACACGCGACGACCGGACGACGAGTTTTCGGCCTACGCGAAGGGTTCTTACGCGACGTTTGGCACAACTAACATCGAGGGCGCCGCTGGTGGCGCGCTGATCGAAGGCACCTTGTCGGCGCGCGCGTCGGTCCTGTCCCGGTCCCGCGATAACTGGATCCGCAATGGCGTCAACGGCGAGAAAGCCCTAGGCCGTTACGACGAAAACGCAGGACGACTGCAGTTTCTGTGGACACCAAGTGATCGTTTCAGCGCCTTGCTGTCGCACCAGAACCGCAGCCTTAACGGTACCTCATCGATTTTCCGGGCCAACGTTTTCGACACCGGCAGCCCCGGGCTGAACCAGAATTACGATCGGGACGTTGTAAACTACGACGGCGGCGACAACAACCCGCAGTCGTACACGTCGCATGGCACAACGCTCAATCTGAGCTGGGACTTCGACAACGTAAGCCTCAACTCGATCAGCTCCTACCAGCAGGCCGATGGTTTCAGCCGCGGCGATATTGACGGCGGCCTGGCCAGCGAGGTGCCATTCCCGTCTGTAACGCAGGACGGTGCCGACACTGACCAGTTTACGCAGGAATTCCGCCTGGCAAGCATCTCGGACGGCCCTGCCAACTGGCAGATCGGTGCATTCTTCTTCCGCTCCGATCTGGTTGTTACGACTGAGTCGTTTGCCTCTTTCGGCTTCGTAAGCCGCCAGGACACCCAGATCCAGCAGCAAAATGAAACCTGGGCATTGTTCGGCCAGGGCAGCTACGACGTCAGCGACCAGTTAACGCTGACCGCAGGCGTGCGTTACACGAGGGACGAGAAGGACTTCCAGGTACTGCAATTCGGCCAACTCTGGCTCGACCTGGGCTTTGGTGACGTCGACCCGATCAACGTGGATGATGACCAGACCAGTTGGGAGCTGAGCGCGAATTTCGCGATGACCGAGGACACCAGTCTGTACGGTCGTATCTCCAGCGGTTTCCGTGCCCAGACCATCCAGGGTCGCGATGTCGCCTTCCTGGAAACCCCGACCGTCGCCAAGCCTGAGACCATCGACTCGATCGAGGCTGGTTACAAGGCCGACCTCATGGGCAACCGTATGCGCCTCAACGTTGGCGTCTTCCACTATGAAGTCGATGACCTGCAGCTTTCAATCATCGGTGGCGCGAGCAACACCAACCAGGTTGTTAATGCCAAGAAAGGCGTTGCCTCCGGCCTCGAACTGGATGCCGAGTGGCTGATTACCGACAACCTCCTCGTGACTTTCGGCACCAGCTATAACGACACGGAATTGCAGGACTCGGAGCTCGCAACGGCGCCCTGCGGCTCTGGCCAGTGCACTCCGCTGGACCCTGTGAACCCGAATAACGCTGCACAGGTCCTTGTCGACGGCAACCCGTTCCCGCGCGCGCCGAAGACGACGCATAACTTCACGCTGCGCTACAGCACGCCGGTCGGCGATGACGCCGAGGTCTACCTGTTCACCGACTGGGCGTTCTACGGCAAGATCAACATGCCGCTGTATGAGGCTGTTGAATTTCAGACCGATGACCAGAAAGAAGGTGGACTCCGCGTCGGTTACAAGAACAATGAGACTGGCCTCGAGGTAGCAGTCTTCGGCCGAAACATCACGGACGAAGACAACATCCTCGGCTTCATCGACTTCAACAACAACACCGGCTTCGTCAATGAGCCGCGCGTTTGGGGTATTGAGGTTGGCATGGAGTTTGGCGACTGACACACGTCAGGCCTTAACGCTCGGAAAGCCCGGCCTCGTGCCGGGCTTTTTTTTACCTTCCCGCCGGAGTTTTTCTTACAATCACTGCGATGCGCCTCCTGTTCCTCGCCCTCACCCTGATTGCCGCCTGCTCGGACGCCGGGCTGCCGCCTGAATCGGCACCCGAAATCGTTGCGGTCAAGATAGGCGAGCTCGAGGACCCGCGCATCCGGGAAGCCAGTGGCCTGGCGCGCTCCCAACGCGGCGAAAGCACGCTCTGGGTCATCAACGATAATGGTGCGAAAGAATGGGTTCACGCCATCAGCCCGCGCGGCACACGACGCGGTGAGTTCGACCTCAAGAAAGCAAAGAACAGGGATTGGGAAGACCTGGCGTCGTTCACGCTCGACGACACCGGGTATCTACTGGTTGCGGATATCGGCGACAACGATGCGAAATACAAGTCGAATACCTTGTACATCGTCGAGGAACCGCAAGCCGAGAAGAAAGGCGAAGCCAAAATTGCATGGAAGGTGAAGTTCAAGTACCCGGATGGACCCCGCGACGCCGAATCCGTCGCCGTCGATACTGACAATCGACGGGCGCTGATACTGTCCAAGCGCGACTTGCCACCCGTGCTATACGAAGTACCTCTGCGACCTGAAAGCGACAAGACAGTCACGGCAACATGGCTTGGCGTTATAACGAGCCTGCCGCCTCCGTCGCGGCAGGATGTGGCATTTGCGCCGAAGACAAAGGATTGGTACTGGCAACCGGTCGGCATGGACATTTCCGCCGACAATCGGGCCGCCGTTATCCTCACCTACCGCGCTGTTTACTTGTATGAGCGACAGCCCGACCAGGACTGGTTCGACGCGCTGAATTCGAAGCCGCGCCGTGTGAGTATCGGCAACATGAGGAATGCAGAAGCCGTTGCATTTGGCGACGACAGTCGACGCGTCGTCGTCACCGGAGAAAACAAACACTCCTGGATACTATTGATCGATTTCAACGAGGCACCATCCAAATGACCTATCCCATGGCACGACGGATCTTCGCCGCATTGACGACGCTGCTATTGCTCAGCGCCTGTACAAGCTTCGCGCCTCGCGATGCTTCCATCGCAAAGGAGACGGTGCAGGTTACCGTCATGACGTTTAATGTCGAAAACCTGTTCGACAACGTGGACGACCCGGGCAAAGACGATAAAGCCTACCTGTCCATCAAAGCCAAGCAGGGTCAGCCCCACATCGATGCCTGCAACGAAATCAGCGTCCCGCGGTGGCGCGACGAATGCCTTTACCTTGACTGGAACGATGCGACGCTGCAGCACAAGCTCAAGGTAGTGGCGGATACAATTCGCCAGGTCAATGGCGGACAAGGCGCTGACATCATTGCGTTGCAGGAGATCGAAAACATCCGCATCCTGGAACGCCTGCGTACCGGTTACCTGGACGACCTGGGTTACCTGCCTGCCGTTCTGATCGAGGGGGCTGACCTGCGTGGTATTGATGTCGCGTTCCTGTCGCGCTTGCCACTCGCTGGCACAGCAATCCTGCACCCTTTGTCGCTGGCCGATTTCCCGGATCGCAAGAGGGACACGCGCGGCGTCTTGCAGGCCGACTTCCTGCTACCCAACGGTGCGCTGCTGACCGGCTTCAGCGTGCATTTTCCGGCGCCGTTTCACCCGACCGGTATGCGCGCGGCCGCCTACAATCATCTCAACGGTCTGCTGCAGGCGCTTCCCGAAGACCGCCATGCCTTCGCCGCCGGTGACTTCAATACAACCAGCCGTGAGGACGCGGAGCAGAACATGCTCGACAGATTCGCCCGCCCGTACTGGACCGTAGCCCACGACATCGGCTGCGCAGCGTGTAAAGGCACGCAATACTACGCCCGCGATGACAATTGGTCGTTCCTCGACATGATCCTGTTCGCCGCCGGCCGTGGCGAAAATACCACAGCGCAGATTCGCGCTGAATCGGTGCGAATCGCGAACGAAAATCCGGCCCAGGTCTCCGACTTCGACACCCCGGAGCGCTTCAATGCGACAGAGCGACGCGGCGTGTCCGACCACTGGCCAATGATCGCCACAATCGAAGTTATGCAAAAACAATAGCTTGTAACATTTTCGTAAATCGTTTTCTTGCCTGCGGTTTGTACCTACTTTTCGTTCTTTAGAAAACTCTCCGAATGCGCTCCCAAGCCCTTATTGCACAAGCATTTTCCCTGCGATAGATTACGAACTTCTAGTTATAACAGGCTCTCCTATTTCGGCAGTTTCATGCCGTCCGGAGACCATAAAAATATCGCCAAATGAAATCTCACCGTCATATTCGTGGCTCAGGATTTCGCTTTCTTCAAATACGGGGTTCCAACATGAAATACAAAGTTCGATTGCTCGAATCGACCCTCTCGGCGTTGCAAAAGGCTGCCTTTGCACTTTGTGCGGCAGCGATGCTCATCGCCGTGCCTGTTGCAGGAAACGCACAGGAGACAACAACAACCATTCGCGGCACCATTACAGCGCCGGACGGGAGCCCTGCAGCGGGTCAGTTGATCACTGTCACTGACACGCGAACGGCCAGTGTCCGCACGACGCGAACCAACGATAACGGTCAGTTCAGCGTTCGCGGCCTGCCTGTTGGCGGTCCATACACGCTTCGTGTGACGTCGAGTCAGTACGAGGACACCCTCGTCAATGACGTCTTCACGAACCTGTCGTCGGCTGCTTCGTTCAACATCGGGCTTACCCCCTCGGACGAGGCCATCGAAGAGATCATCACGACCGCCCGAATGGTGCAGACAGTGGATCTTGCCATCGGCCCCGGCACATCGTTCAGCATTGAAGATATCGAGTCGATGCCCAGCATCGCGCGCCAGATTCGAGACGTTATTCGTACCGACCCTCGTGTTAGCCTCGGTCGCGCAGACAACGGCGCCGGCTCCGGCATCAACTGCCTGGGCGGCTCGTCGCGTTCCAACGCCTTCACGATTGACGGCAGCCTAGCGATCGACGGTTTCGGTCTTAACGAAGGCACCGGCACCTCGGCACGCTTCGCGTTCCCGGTTCCGTTCGACACCGTTGCTTCGACGTCCGTTGAATTTGCCCCGCTCGATGTGCAGTACAGCCAGTTCACCGGTTGTGCCATCAACATCGTTACCAAGCCTGGCTCGAACGAGTATCACGGCTCGGCGTTCTACCTCTACAACGATGAAGGCCTGACAGGGAATAAACTTGAAGGCGACACGGTCATCAACGATCCGTTCGAGGACAAGAACTTTGGCTTCGACTTCTCGGGCCCGATCATCAAGGACAAGCTGTTCTTCTTCGTCGCTTACGAAGAGACGGATGAAGGCGGCGTGCAGAACTCAGGTCCCATCGGCGGCGGATTCGCCAACGAAGACTGGCTGACGGTTTCAGAGGCCAATCAGATTAAAGACGTCCTGCTCAACCAGTACGGCCGCGACGTGGGCGACATTGTCCGCACGCTGCCGCAGACCAGTGAGCGTACCTTCGTACGACTCGACTGGAACATCAACGATGAGCACCGCGCGGAGTTGACCTACACGCAGCTCGAAGAGCTGAATCTCGATCCCGATGACCTTGGCTTTGGCGGCTTCACGTTTCGCGACAACTTCGAGAACGAAGGCATCGATCAGGACACACTGTCGCTTCGTGTTTTCTCGAACTGGACCGACAACCTGTCAACCGAGTTCCGCTACTCGACCTTCGACGTAACGGACATCCAGGGACCGGCCGGAGGCGGCGAAGCCCAGGATCCGAACCCGATTGCTCGAATCGAGGTGGGTGACATCTTCACGAGTGGCCCCGGTTTCTTCCGCTCCGCAAACGATCTGAAGTACACGATCGACCAGTTCAAGCTGTCCGCCGATTACGTCCTCGGCGACCACACGCTGACCTTCGGTTTCGAGCAGGAAACGCGCGACATATTCAATCTGTTCATACCGGACGCGACTGGTACGATCACTTTCGACGATATCGCGGCGCTTCAGGCTGGACTGGCAAGTGAAATCGTTATCAATGATTCCTTTACTGGCGTAGCGGCCGACGCGGCCGCGTCATTCGAGCGCGACATCAACAGTTTCTACCTGCAGGACGAATGGCAGGTGAACGACGCGGTTACGATCGTTGCAGGCCTACGCTACGACGAATACAAGTCAAGCGACCTGCCGATCTCGAACCCGGTTTTCGCAACGCGCTACGGCTTCTCGAATCAGCAGACCTTTGACGGACTGGATCTCGTGCAGCCGCGTCTGGGACTGACCTGGGACCTGCCCATCAACAAATGGGGTGAGACGCAGCTGACCGCCGGCTTCGGAGTTTTCGGCGGCGGTGACCCGACCGTTCACTTCGCCAATGCCTACCAGAACTTTGGTGGTGCCATTGGCTTCGGCGGATCATTCAGCCCATTGTGTACGCCGGCTGACCTGCAGGTACTTAATGGCGGCAGTTTCACCGGCATACCCGATTGTGTCCGCCAGGCCGGACAGGACAGCGCCAATGCCAATACCGGTGCCGTTGCTGCCGTCGATCCGAACTTCGACCTGCCGTCGAATCATCGCTGGCACCTCGGCTTGAATCACGTCATGGTCTCGGACATCGAATTCTTCAATGACTGGACGATCCGCGCCGACTACATCTTCACGGATAACAAAAACGCGGTCGACTGGGTTGATCTGCGCCTGACACCCAACGGTGAGATTCTGCCGGATGGGCGTCCGCGATTCTTCGAAGTTGACCCGACGCTGCCAGGTTGTACGGCTACGTTTAACGGTATCCGCCAGGGCTTCAGCGGTGCCGGCACCAACGGCGGTCCGTGTGACGACACGCGCAACTCGAACCAGGACGTGCTGATGACCAACGGCGTCGAAGGCTCGACCAAGTCTTTCTCCGTGCAGTTTGCGAAAGACTTCGAGTTCTCAGACAAGACATCTCTCGATCTCGGCCTCGGCTATGCCTGGCTGGATGCAGAGGTCGGCAACCCGGTCAACAGCTCAACGGCTGGCTCAAGCTACGAGGAAGTCGCGAAGTTCACGATCAATAACAACACGCTGGGTCCCGCACTTTGGGCCAACGAGCACAACATCGTGCTGCGCGCCAAGTTCAAGCACTACTTCTTCGATGATCACGCCACGTCGGTTGGCCTGTTCTTCCAGCGCCGTTCGGGACGTCCGTTCAGCTACACGTATGAGGACGATACCGTTGAAGAGTACTTCGGTGACTCGGATGACGAAGAAAGCATCCTGATCTACGTGCCGACCGGCCCGACCGATCCGCTGATGGACTTCTCCGGACTCAGCCAGGGTGATGTCGACGCACTGTTCGCATTCCTCGACGAGTCTGGCCTGAGTGCTTACGCAGGCGGAATCGCACCGAAGAACGGCTTCAACAGCCCGTGGAGCACGGATCTCGATATTCGTATCCAGCAGGATCTGCCAATCTTCAGAGATCATTCGCTGCAGGTTTTCCTTGACATCGAGAACGCTCTCAACCTGTTCTCAGACAGCAACAACGTCAAGCGCTACGCAGATACTGGTGACATCCAGGAAGGCGTCCGGGTATTCGAGGTTAACGAGAGAGATCCCGTTGCACTGGCAAACACCAGCCAGTACGTGATCAATCGTGTGTACTTCGAGGGAACGAATCGTGACGTCGACGATTCGGTCTACCGTATCCAGCTTGGAATCCGCTACAAGTTCTAATACGCGTATAACAAGAAGAAGATCGGGGCGGCCCTTGGCAACGAGGGCCGCCTTTTTTGTGGGACATTCCTAATTTAGCGTATTAATACGCTAAATTAGGAATGTCCCAATTATTGGAAGCAGCGTTCCTTGCCTTCTTTCAGCTGGTGAAAACGGCGATTGGAGCGCTCGATCGGCGCGCCTACTTTGCGGCCCTCTCCCTGAGCCCTCAAGATGCCATCAAGGACCAGGTACT
>Ga0316201_10004544_pt1 | contig 10490 bp, 7 predicted proteins | sample CS6wburrow_MG_FD_204516 | JGI IMG/M metagenome (GOLD analysis project Ga0316201, IMG submission 204516) | Coastal sediment microbial communities from Delaware Bay, Delaware, United States - CS-6 worm burrow | ecosystem: Environmental > Aquatic > Marine > Coastal > Sediment | place: USA: Delaware... | reverse complement strand
TGGTGGGTTGGAGTACGAAAACGGGTTCGCATTTGGGCCAATGGTCGGCTGCAATGACATCGAGGCGGCCACTTACGTCAATTTTATCTGCAATGAGCAGGGTATGGATCCCATCTCTTTTGGCGGTACGCTGGCCGCCGCGATGGAGCTGTTCGAAACCGGCGTGATCGACAGCAGCGTCACCGCCGGGGTGGATTTCAGCTTTGGTTCGATTGATGCCCTGGTAAAGGCGGCCGAGTGGACCGCCGCCGGGGAGGGCTTCGGCATTGACCTGGGGCTGGGTGCTGAGCGGCTGTGCCAAAAGTATGGTCACAGCGAATACTCGATGACGGTTAAGGGCCAGGAGTTTCCCGGCTACGATCCCAGGGCCATGCAGGGGATGGGATTGGCATACGCCACCAGCAACCGTGGCGCCTGTCATATGCGGGCTTCTCCCTACTCGGTGGATTTCGCCAGCGTCGGAACCGAACGGCGGGCAAAGGTGGTCAAATCGACCCAGGATGTTGCTGCGGCAATCGACTCCTCCGGCTTGTGCATGTTTACCAGAAGTGCCTGGAGTCTGGACGATTACGCCGATCAGATCGACGCCGCCTGCGGCGGTGGTTGGACCGGCGGGCGTCTGCTGGAGACCGGCGAACGGATCTACAATCTGGAACGCTGTTTCAATAATCTTGCCGGATTTAAACCCGGGGATGACAGCCTTCCAGCCAGATGCATGACCGAGCCGGCCAAAACAGGTAAGGCCGAAGGCTGGGTTTCCAGGCTGAACGAGATGCTGCCTGAGTACTATTCGATTCGGGGCTGGAACCAGGCGGGTGCCCCGACAGAAGAGACGCTCAAACGCCTGAAACTGCTTTGACACTGTGGGTCAGGCGGCGACTGATCCCGGCGCGGATTGGCTCCTTGCCGTCCGGGGCTGTCGAAACCGCATGGCGGCGCCCTGAAAAATTCGACTGGATCGATTAGAATGACCTTGTTGTACTTACCGGTTAGCATTGGACAACATCAGTTATGCAACAAATCCGGCTTTGTTGCAAAGGCCGGAACTAAGAATAAACGTTGCTGAATGTTAACCTGCCAGTACGCTTTCACAGGCCCTCTTGCTGCAGGGAGAGGGGATACTCTATCAGGACGGACACTAAATAATAGACGGGGGATAGATTGCCCAATTCGGAAACAGAAGCGCAAACAAACAAGGGTCTGTACATCTGCCTGTTCAGTATTCACGGGCTGATTCGTGGAGAGGAGCTGGAGTTGGGCCGCGACGCCGATACCGGTGGACAGACAAAGTACGTGGTGGAACTGGCGCGTGCTCTTGCTGCCAGACAGGATGTTGCCCGGGTCGACCTGTTCACCCGCCTGGTCGATTCGGCGGAAGTCAGTTCCGACTACAGCAAACCCATCGAGTCTCTTGGCGATAACTGCAGTATCGTCCGAATCAAGGCGGGGCCTGTCGGTTATATTCCCAAGGAGCAGTTATGGGATCATCTCGATGCTTTCGCCGACAATGCTATTAGTTTTCTGCAGGCAGAGACGCAGCGACCGGATATTCTTCACAGCCACTATGCGGACGGGGGGTACGTAGGCAGCAGGATCTCTCATGTTCTGGGGATACCGCTGATTCATACAGGACACTCATTGGGCCGGGTCAAGCGCCGCCGGTTGCTGGCATCCGGTGTCACCGCCGCCGAGGTGGAGTCCCGTTACAATATGACGCGCCGCATCGAAGCCGAGGAGACGACACTCGCTTCCGCGGAACGGGTGATTACCAGCACCAGCCAAGAGATTGAAGAGCAGTACGAGATGTACGATTTCTACCAGCCGAAACAGATGGTGGTTATTCCCCCCGGGACCGATCTCACCCGGTTTCATCCTCCACTGGGCAAGGAGCGGCAAACGGAAATAGCCGCGGAGATCTGTCGTTATCTGAAGGAACCGGAGAAGCCGATTATTCTGGCGCTCTCTCGACCAGATGCACGTAAGAATATCTCCTCGCTGGTTGTCGCTTACGGGCAGGACAAGACTTTGCAGGATGCTGCTAATCTGGTGATTGTGGCGGGAAATCGCGACGATATTCGTGACCTGGATGCCGGCGCCCAGGAGGTGCTGTCGGAGCTGCTGCTGCTGATAGACCGTTATGATCTTTACGGTCTCGTGGCCTATCCCAAGCATCATAAGGCCGACGATGTGCCGCTTATCTACCGGCTGGCAGCCTCCTCCGGCGGCGTCTTCGTCAACCCAGCCCTGACCGAACCATTCGGACTCACCCTGATTGAGGCGGCGGCCAGCGGTCTGCCCATCGTCGCCACAGAGGACGGCGGTCCGCGGGATATCATCTCGAATTGCGCCAACGGTGTGCTGATCAATCCGCTGGAGAGCGAGGATATCGCGAGGGGGCTTAAGGAGATCCTGCTCGATTGGGAGCAGTGGCAGGCAAGATCGACCCGGGGTCTTCAGGGCGTACGAGAGTTCTACTCATGGAGCGCGCATGCTGAACACTACATGGAGATGGTGATTCCAATAGTCGAGAAACGCTCCGAGCCGTTGATCAGGCAGCCTACCGTTCGTCGCTCGATGCTCTATCATGACCGGGCTATCTTCACCGATCTGGACCAGAATCTGCTGGGCAATCCGGAGTCCCTGCCGGAGCTTATCCGGGTGATACGGGAAAACCGAAAATACGCCTCCTTCGGTCTGGCCACCGGGCGCCGTCTCGATTCGGCTTTGAAGGTGATGAAACGTTACGGCATACCCGAGCCCGATGTGTTGATCACATCCGGTGGTACTGAGATTCACTATGCTCCGAAGCTGACCGAGGATACCGCCTGGACGCGCCATATCGAAAAGCAGTGGACGCCGCAGGTGGTAAAACGTGTGTTGAAAGAGTTGCCGGGTCTGGTCAGGCAGGATAAGAGTGAGCAGAGCCGCTTCAAGATCAGTTATTTCATCGATCCGGAGAAAGCGCCCAGCCTGGAAGAGATAAATAGACTGCTCTTCCAGGAGGAGCAGTCGGTCAATGTCATTCTTTCATTCGGACAGTACCTCGATATATTGCCGATTCGTGCCTCCAAAGGGCTGGCCCTGCGCTACATGGCCGCCACCTGGGACATTCCGCTGGATCGCATACTGGTGGCGGGAGGCTCAGGTGCCGATGCGGATATGATGCGCGGTAATACGCTGGCGGCGGTAGTGGGTAACAGGCACCATGAAGAGCTGTCTCAACTGGAGGACGTGGAGAGGATCTATTTTGCCGAGGCAGCCGGGGCGGCAGGCATTCTCGAAGCCATGGACCACTACGATTTTTTCCAGAGTTGCCGGATGCCCGAGAAAACCGAGTCGCACTGAGGTGTGCCAACTGACAGTCCGATCTTGCGCTGGACCTGATGCCGTGAGGCAGCGGAGGACCGTTACTACTGCTTGATCTGCTCTCCGGCACCTGCAGCGAGAGTCGTACACAGGTTGAAAATCTTCCAAAACTGAAAAGGTGACCAAAGCGATGGCCCAATCTCCGGCAATATTTGGCGAAGTGCTGTTCGACTGTTTCGAAGACGGCAGCCGGGTTCTTGGCGGTGCCCCGTTCAATGTGGCCTGGCATCTCCAGGCATTTAACTGCAGGCCACTTCTGATCAGCCGCGTGGGCGACGACCCTATGGGAAGGCAGATACGTGATACCATGCTGCAGTGGGGGATGAGTGCGGCCGGGCTGCAGCTCGACTCGGGCCGTGCCAGCGGCGAGGTGCAGGTCAGCTTACAGGCCGGACAGCCCAGTTTCGATATTGTCGAAGACCGGGCTTACGACCATATCGATGCCGGCGCCATACCGCCGCTGAGTCCGTCGCTCATCTACCATGGTACGCTGGCGCTGAGACACCCGGAGTCTGCGGCGGCGTTAAACGAGCTGCTGCTGCAGTATCAGGCTCCGGTATTCATGGATGTCAATCTGCGGCGGCCCTGGTGGAGCCTCTCTCAGACCGAGAAGCTGCTGCAACGCGCAAAATGGGTCAAGGTCAACGATGCGGAGCTGGAGATACTGGTTGATGAACCTGGCTCGCTTACCGCGAAAGCGGAACGACTGATGGAGCGGCACGATTTGAGCTGGCTGATCGTAACCCGGGGGAAAGAGGGGGCGATCTCGCTGGATAGTTTGGGCAATGTGTTGGAGTCCAATCCCGTCGCCGCAGTCAAAGTGGTGGATACCGTCGGTGCCGGTGATGCTTTCGCCTCGGTCTGCATTCTCGGTTTGCACAGGGATTGGCCTTTTGCACTGATCCTCGAACGAGCTCAACGATTTGCCGCCCTGCTGGTGGAGTCGCGGGGGGCGACACTGAACGATCCACAAACCTATAATGCACTGCTCACAGCGTGGCAGTAAATTATTTCTAAACCTATTCTTTTCCAATAAAGCAGAGCAATATGTACGAACAAGTTTCCCACTCCCTGTTGAACGATATTCTGGATCGGTTGAAGCCTGAGATCCAACGCAGCGATCTGCGCCACTTCTACACTCGTCTTGGCGCAAACTTCTACGCGATTCACTCGCTGTTTCACTATCTTTACGGCCAGCGTGACGACTTCGAAGAGCAGATGATCACTCTGGTCGAGGTTATGGCAAGCCGCTATATCAAGCGTTCAACGGAACTGGAAGAGATCGATAAGTCGCGGGAACGGGACCACAACTGGTTTCTCAGCCAGGAGTGGGTGGGCATGGCACTCTATGCCGATGGCTTTGCCGGAAACCTGGACGGGGTAAAAAAACGGCTTCCCTATCTGCAGGATCTGGGTGTCAATCTGGTCCACATCATGCCGATGATGGACTGCCCGGAAGGTGCCAGCGACGGTGGTTACGCGGTCAGCAATTTTCGCGATATCGACCCAAGGGTTGGCAAACTGGAAGACCTGGATGCACTGTCTGATTCGATGCGCAAACGTGGCATGCTGCTGACGCTGGACGTAGTCGTCAATCACACTTCGAATGAACATGAATGGGCCCGCAGGGCACGCGCGGGTGAGCAGAAATATCAGGACTATTTCTACATTTTTCCCAACCGTGATGTACCCGATATGTTCGAGGAGTCCATGCCGGAGATCTTTCCGGAAACCTCACCGGGAAACTTTACCTGGGACGATGAGATGGGCCAGTGGGTCATGACCGTCTTTAACCAGTACCAGTGGGACCTCAACTACAGTAACCCCGGCGTATTCATCGAGATGGTCGATGTGATCCTGTTCTGGGCCAATCACGGCGCGGACATCGTACGTCTGGACGCGGTGGCGTTTCTCTGGAAAAAGATAGGCACCAGTTGCCAAAACTTGCAGGAAGCGCATCTGATTCTCCAGTTGATGAAGGATTGCTGCCAGGTTACCGCGCCGGGTGTGCTGTTCATTGCCGAGGCTATTGTCGCACCATTGGAGATCATCAAGTACTTTGGAGAAGACGCGGTGATCGCCAAGGAGTGCGAAATCGCCTACAACGCCACCTTCATGGCGCTGTTGTGGGATGCGATAGCAACGAAGAATGCCAAACTTCTGAGCCAGGGTATTCGCAGTCTGCCGAACAAGCTGGACCGTGCCACCTGGCTTAACTACATTCGCTGCCATGACGATATTGGCCTCGGCTTCGACAATTCGGATATTCACCGGGTGAACTACGAACCGGTTGCGCACCGCAGATTTCTACTCGACTATTTTACCGGAAAATTCAAAGATTCGGATGCGAGAGGGCAGCCATTTGGCAACAATCTGAAAACCGGGGATGCGCGTATCTCAGGGTCTCTGGCGTCTCTGGTGGGTCTGGAGGCGGCGCTCGAGTCGCAGGACGATGTGGCGATAGACCGTGCGGTCAATCTTATTCTGTTACTGCACAGCATGATTTTCTCGTTCGGCGGTATACCCCTGCTCTATTATGGCGATGAGATAGGGACTTTGAATGATTGCAGCTTCCTGCAGGACGAAAATAAAGCGGGCGACAACCGCTGGATGCATCGTCCACGCATCGACTGGAAAAGAGCGGAATTGCGTCACGAACACGGCTCAGTGGAACAGCGCATCTTCGAAGGTTTGAAAAAGCTGATTGCGATTCGCAAGACTATCATGGCGTTTGCCGATTTTAACAACAGGGAGTTGTTGACGGTGGATAATGAACATCTTTTCGTTTTCCTGCGCAGTCACCCGGAAAAGCCGGGCGAGACAGTACTGGTGGTAGGCAATTTCGATGCCCGGCCGCAACACCTCGACCTCTCCAACCTTGGGAACCGGGGGCAGTTCCTGTTCGGCCAGCCTCAGGACCTGGCCAGCGGCGAGTCGCCGTCGATGTTTAAGAATCAACTGGTGGTGCCCCCGTTCCGGTTCTATTGGTTGACGGACCAGCACCGTGCGGGGGTGCTTTAGTTTGGCTTTGATTAACTGATCTTATCAAAGCATAAAAAAATTTGACCAATCCTCTGATCGGATTTAAGGTTGCCACTCTCCTAAGGGAAGTCTGATGACCAGGGCGGTCTCTCATTCCGTCGCCTCCGGCATCGTCCGGGCAAGGTGAGTGTTCCCGCTGCCGCGGAGTACCTTTAGATGATCTCGAATTTGAAAAAAACAGTACTGATATCCTCTGCCGGTCTGGTACTTGGCTGCGTGGTATTGGAGGCGGGCGCCTGGACCAAGGAGCCGTCGAAGGAGGCGTCAACGCCATCCACTTGTAAGTTGGAACCGGAGGCCCAGTGCACCCAGGGGGTGTACATTGGATTACAGGCGCCGGGGCTGGATATGAACCATGCATCCATGCCGCAAATAAGGTTGGACGGGGCCGACCTGTCACGCGCCAACCTCTCCTACTCGACATTACAGTTGGCCAATCTGGAAGGGGCAAATCTTATGCTGGGTAATCTCGAAGGGGCTCACCTGCACGCTGCCAACCTGCAGAAGGCCAATCTTATGATGGCCAACCTGCAAAAGGTCAATTTCCTGGATGCCGATCTGCGTGGTGCCAATCTGCAGGGTGCGAATCTGTTTGGCGCGATCCTCATTCAGGCCAAACTCGGTAATGCCACCTGGACCGATGGCAGAATATGTGCGCCGGAATCTGTGGGTGAGTGCCTCTGAGGAGTCAGTTCAGTCGAAAGATTAAGTTCGCCGCCAGCTGGTACCCTGTGGACCATCTTCCAGCAGCACGTTGCCGGCTTTGAGCTGATCCCGAATGCGGTCCGCTTCCGTCCAGTTCCTGGCCTTGCGCGCCGCCAGCCGCTGCTGAATGAGGTCGTCGATAGCCTGGTCGCTGAGGCTGTCCGTTTCTGCCGCGCAACCGCGCAGATAGCTCTCCGGATCCGCCTGTAGAATCCCCAGTGTTGCACCCATGCGGATCAATTGTGCAGCCAGAATTGCTGCCTTAGCCTCATCATGCCCGCGCGCGCGGTTGATCTCTCTGGCCAGATCGAACAGCACCGCCAGCGCTTCCGGCGTGTTGAAATCGTCGTCCATGGCGGAATTGAACCGCTCCAGATACTTTTCTGCGCCGGCCCCGTCAGCCGCCTTCAATCCGCGCAGTGCGGTGTAGAAACGCGTCAGCGCCGCGCGCGCGTTCTGCAGGTGCTCCTCGTCGTAATTGAGGGGACTGCGGTAGTGGCTGGTCAGGATGAAGTAACGGATCTCCTCGGCCTGGTAGTGCTTGAGGATCTCCCTCACAGTAAAAAAATTGCCCAAAGATTTGGACATTTTTTCGTCGTTGATACGGACGAAGCCGTTGTGCAGCCAGTAGCGCACAAAGGGTTTACCGGTCGCTCCCTCGGACTGGGCAATCTCGTTTTCGTGGTGCGGGAAGGTCAGATCGGCGCCGCCGCCGTGAATATCGAAGGTATCGCCCAGGCAGCAGGTTGACATTGCAGAGCACTCGATGTGCCAGCCGGGACGTCCCTGGCCCCAAGGCGATGCCCAGGACGGTTCCCCCGGCTTGGCTGCTTTCCACAAGACGAAATCCAGCGGCTCTCGTTTGTCGTCGTTCACGTCGACACGGGCGCCGGCGCGCAGATCCTCTATCGATTTCCCCGAGAGTTTGCCGTAGCCTTCGAAGCTCGCCACCGAAAAGTATACATCACCGTTCTCAAGCGAGTAGGCGTGACCTTTGTCTATCAGGCGCTGCACCATATCGATGATCTCCCCGATATGGCTGGTGGCGCGGGGCTCCGAGTCAGGTGTCAGGACTCCGAGTGCGGCGGAATCCTCGTGCATTGCCCGAATGAAGCGCTCGGTCAACTCCCCGAATGACTCGCCGTTTTCGTTGGCGCGGTTGATGATCTTGTCGTCGATATCGGTAATATTGCGGATATAGGTGACGTCAAATCCGGCTGCCTGCAGATGGCGATAAATTACGTCGAACACCACCAATACCCGGGCGTGTCCCAGATGGCACAGGTCGTACACGGTCATTCCGCAGACGTACATTCTGACCTTTCCCTGTTCCAAAGGAATGAATTTCTCTTTTTGGTTGGTAAGATCGTTATAGACCTTCAGCATAACGGCTCCGGTTGTTACTGGTGTCGGGACGGCTTCAAATCCGCGCCGCATGGTAAACCATACCGCACTCAGGACAAACCATTTTGCGCCCCGGCTTTCTCTGACAATTACAACCCATGTATGATAGGCCCCTCGAGCAGGGATGGGAAATTACACCCTGGCAGGACGATGATTGATATCAATGGGAAACTCTATTCTATGAAACAGATACTTGGCCGCCTGCTGATGGTGGTGTTAATTACCTTGGGACAGACAGCTGGCGCCGCGGCTGAAACTGTTTTCGTATCGATGAAAACCACGCTGGGTGAAATCCGGTTGGAACTCTATCCCGAGCAGGCACCCAAGACAGTGGCGAATTTTCTGCGCTACGTGGACGAAGGTTTTTACAACGGCACCATTTTTCACCGTGTGATTAACGGTTTCATGATTCAGGGCGGGGGTTTCACCGCTGACATGAACAAAAAGCAGACCCATGATTCAGTTAAAAACGAGGCCAAGAACGGGCTTAAAAATATCCGCGGCAGCATTGCCATGGCACGCACCAGTGCGCCACATTCGGCCACCGCCCAATTTTTTATCAACCATGCTGACAACAATAATCTCGACTACCCAAGTTTTGATGGCTGGGGTTATGCGGTATTTGGACAGGTCACTTCGGGAATGGAGACCGTCGATAAGATCGCCGACGTATTCACCGCCACCCAAAACGGCATGGGCAACGTGCCCGAGAAAACGATTTCCATTGAATCCGTCAGCCGGATATCCACCAGCAAATAGGGAAAAGCAAGCACTATGATCAGACTCAAGACCAACCGCGGCGAAATCGTTCTGGAACTGGATTCCGAGAAAGCGCCGAAGACGGCTGAAAACTTCATTCAGTACGTAAAAGAGGGACACTTCGATGGCACCATCTTCCACCGGGTGATCGGCAACTTCATGATACAGGGCGGCGGATTTGCGGCGGGCATGAAGGAGAAGCCGACTCGTGCTCCAATCGAGAACGAGGCGAAGAACGGTCTCAGCAATCTGAACGGCACCATTGCCATGGCCCGAACCATGGACCCCCACTCGGCCAGTTCACAGTTCTTTATCAATGTGGCTGACAATAAGTTCCTCGACTATCCGGGGCAGGACGGCTGGGGGTACTGTGTTTTCGGTAAGGTCACAGGCGGAATGGATGTGGTCGACCAGATGAAGTCCGTAGATACCACCACGCGCATGGGTCACCAGGACGTGCCGGTTGAGGATCTGGTGATCGAGAAGGCCACGCTCGACGACGAATAGTAGGCTACCAAGTGGATTTGGATTTGCCCTGCAAACGGGAAGCGGTCAGTTGCCGGGCGTGCGACCGCAGGTACCTGTCGGGGCAAATATCAAGCGAGCGAAATAACCCAGATGACCGTTCTTCAGCGTATCCGTAAGCTGCCCCCCAAAACCGCTTATGAGACGGTGCCGACCTTGGCTTGGGAGATGGTCATCGCCTGCAGGCAGCGCCACCTGGGCGAATCCGGGGGACACTGAGTCAATCAATATCAATTTGGCGGAGTACTATTGGAACATCTGTTTATTTCGGACCTGCATCTCTCTCCGACCCGACCGGACATCACAGGACTTTTTCTGCGCTTTCTGCAGGAGAGAGCGGGGCAGTGCGCCAGCCTGTTCATTCTCGGTGATCTTTTCGATGCCTGGGTGGGGGATGACGATCGGCGTCCGCCCATCCCGGAAACGATTGCGGCGATGAAGCAGCTTGCTGACAGCGGTACCACGCTCTATTTTATCTCCGGCAATCGCGATTTTTTGGTGGGAGATGCGTTTGCCGAGGCGACCGGTTGCCATATGCTGCCGGATACACATGTGCTGCAGCTGGCGGGGTCTCAAGCGCTGTTGATGCATGGTGATCTGCTATGCAGCGACGACCGTGAGTATCAGGAGTGGCGTAAGCGGCTGCGCAATCCCGCCTTTATCGGCGAGTTCCTGAAAAAGCCCATCGC
>Ga0316201_10004543_pt1 | contig 10490 bp, 13 predicted proteins | sample CS6wburrow_MG_FD_204516 | JGI IMG/M metagenome (GOLD analysis project Ga0316201, IMG submission 204516) | Coastal sediment microbial communities from Delaware Bay, Delaware, United States - CS-6 worm burrow | ecosystem: Environmental > Aquatic > Marine > Coastal > Sediment | place: USA... | reverse complement strand
GGCTCTGTGTGTTCTTCACCAAAACATGATGGAGGAAATCAATGCAGCATTCAATCAGTTCGCAAACGAAGCCGGAAAAGAACACCCCACCGCCCTCGCCCAATTTATTAAAGCGATGCATGGTTAATTTTCTGTTAATTGTGATAACCATGCCAATCGCATTTGCTATTTCAATAACTTTGGGATTTGTAATAGCGTGTGCTTTTCTTTACAATGATTGGTCTGGTTTAGCGATGTTAATCAATCCAACAAGTTGGTAGGCAAACATGTATAAATTAGAAAGAGAACTACTCCAACAACTATTAGAGAAATACGGTGAAGAAGAACAATTATTGCAGGCAATGGGTGAGTGTGGTGAATTAGTGGCAGTTATTCAAAATTATTTAAGAGCTAAAAAATTCAAACACCGCTCAGAAACATTGGGTCATGTTATTGATGAAGCTGTTGACGTTTTCTTTATGGTTCAGCAAATTCGGGAACTTGACCCTGCAATGTTTGATTACATTTGTTCACAGAAACATATTAAAATTCTTACAAAAATCGAAAAAGAACATCCCGATGAAGCTGGCACGATGTAGTGCTAACGTAAAAATAACCCCTGTCGATGTTCTAACAGGGGTTATTTTTTTGCCTTTATACTCTGACTAATCGTTTTCCGTCAGATGAAACTCTATATTGTCCTTCCTTATCTTTAGCTGCAACATATGTCTCAATAACTGATTGATATTTTTCATTTAATCTGCCAACTTCTGCTTCAATTCTCTTCAATACTTCTTGTGTTTTTTCATTTATATCTATCATGTTATCATTTTCGACAACATTTGTTAATAGTAAATTTGAAAGTTCTTTGTTGTTTTTAATACAATTATCAAAAGGATCAAGGACCAACGATGGATCAAATTCCATACATTTTAGATCAGGGTGTTTCCAAGAAGATTGATCTTCATTGAATACATCTCCCATAGTATTACATAGAGGCCTCATTGTATGTTCATTTGTCATTGTGACATTAACATTTTTCTGATAACCCAAACATTTTGGATCTGTACTTCCCCACATCACAATCCCTTGATTTTTATTGTATCGGTTTGCAGCGAAATGTTGCAAACTACTATCAATAGCTATATAAGTTTTACAATATTGCAAAAGTCCTATGTAGAAAAGATAAGGACTCTCTATATGAATGGTATTTTCTAAATTATAAGTAGCTTCGTTGGGAAGTGTATAATTCAATATTGTATAGTCAGGATTTTCTTTTTTGATCATATTTACAACATCTTGAGCAAGATCTCTTGGATAATCTTTTAACTGCCCCATTTGCATAAATGGTCTATTTGCATCAAAGTTTATTGGACTTTGACCGCCACTGAATTGCGTGACAACAAAATCAGGGAAGTTTTCTACGAATCTTTGACTTTCTTCAATTGCAAAATTGTCAATGTATATATCAGGAAGATCATTATCATATTCAACTTCCAATAATTCTGCTAACGCTTCTATAAAATGCATTTCACCTTTAATATAATTACTTAAATAAGGTTCCCTAGCTACAATATTATTATCAGTTCCTTTAATATACTTATCATAGAATCCTGCTTCATGAAAATTTGCAGAAACTTCAACACGCGGATGATATTTAAACAAATCAGGATATGCAGAGACAACTATTATTTTATCCCCATCTTTTTCAGATAATTTTTCGATTAGGGCTGAAAACATTACATGTTTTCCAATTCCCCCTTGTACAGTGTAGATATTCATTATTCATTCCTTTCTTTTTTTAGTCTTTTAGACTGTTAATTAGGTCTTGCAATTCGTCTTCTTGTTTATCTGCATCATCTCTTGTTATTTCAATCTTGCCTTTGTATTGTATAGTGTGAGCTTTTGAATCTGTAAATTCAGGTAAGGCTGAAATATATTCATAAGATTTTTTGAGCAATCCATCTTTTGTACATTTAATACCTTTGAACTCTTCAAGAGGAATATAAAATACTCTTTTGAAGATACCTATTCCCTGATTGTGACGAGCATATTCGCTCAACCATCCTCTAACTTGAACTCTCGCTTTTTCTTTTAGTGTATCAATTGCAACACTTTCGATTTTAAAGTAAGCGTTTTTAATGTTTTCTCTGTAGCTATTGTATTTACTTTTAGCGTCTAAATTACCGATTAAAGCCATTTTTTTATTACTCCATTCCTTCTAATTTTTGAATACAAGCATATAATTTTACCACAATTGATTTTAACTTATCAATTTCTTTTATGTTCTCAATTCCAATCCCAAGAGCCGCACCATCGACCGTCCACAAACCATCATATTCATCATTATCTCTTGAGTGATCAACATTAAAAGTATTATTAAAATCTTCTGCTGTTGGGCCAATTGATTGATTATAAGCCCTATTATTAGCATCGTCCCAATAATATTTATAAACCTTTAAAGGTTTTTCTCTTACACATTTTGTTAAACATATATCATGTAATTGTTTTAAATGTTTACTGGATGTAACACAATATGCAGTATTTCCTCCTACTGCATATGAACCACAAGCATAAGCATATATTCCACGGTCTGTTTGTCTTTCAAATACATATATACCACCATTTCCAGTTGTTGCCCAACTCTGTATGTATATTGCATTATTTGACGTAGCACTTCTAATACTATAAAATCCTAGACCATGTGAACTATGAGAATATATACCATTTCCACATCCAGTATTCTGAAAATATGTAACATAATTACAAGTTGTTGTAGCAGAATTATATACCATCAATGGAGCATTGGTGTTTTCACACCCCCAAATAGTAACAGATGCACCTGCCCCATTGAATCTAGTTCTACCCTCATGAACCTGACAGCCACATATTGTATTACAACCATAATATGTATTATTATCACACAATCCTGGAACATTCAGATTACTTCTTGCTCCAGATGCAGTTGTTGCCTCCGTACCTCCGTTCTGTATTTGTATTGCTCCTATAACATTTGTAGCATCAAATGTATATGTTCCTGTTATATTATCAGCACAAGTATAATAACTTCCCGGTTGACCATCTAGTAAATCTGCACAATTACAACCTGTTTGATTATCTCTACATAAATAATATGAAGCAGGCTGGCCATCTAAAAATGCAGCATTTCCTGTTGCAGCCCCACCACCAGTAGTTGAAATCGAAATCTGTGCGGTTGAATCAGAATAATATAAAGCTCCACAAGAATAGAATATTTTTCCTTCATCTTCTGGACTATGTACTGGAACAGAAGAAAGTTTTGGTAGTACCAATCTTCCCTTCATCTCGACATTATAAAATCTCATCGTTAATTCCTCTTATTGTTTAAGGGTCTCTATTTCACCCTCTAGTTTTTTATACATGAGTTATTACTACCCACCCTCTGTTGTAACTTGTTGCATTGAAATCTGTCTGATCAAAAAATCCACCAGCCTCTCTTAACAGAACAACATTTGTTGCATCAAAAGTAGATATCTGTACACGATATCCTGTTTGTGAACCACTTGAATTACCACTAAGTTTATAATAAGTAGTGTTTGCATCATTTCTAATTGTTGCTGAAACTTTACGAATGTTTGAAAGAGTCAATCCATGTGGAACAAGAACACTTGCAGATGCGTCCATGTTCCAATCACCAATATCAAGAACAGTTGTTTGTAATGTTAATGATGGTGATGTTCCTGATGTTCCACTACTTCCACTTGTACCACTTAATCCAGACGTTCCACTTGTACCAGTTAACCCAGACGTTCCAGAAGATCCACTTGTACCACTTAATCCAGACGTTCCTGAAGACCCGGATGTTCCTCCACCTCCACCACTTCCAACGATTGTTTGTGCTGTAGAATCTGAGTAATATAATTGATTATCATAATAGAATATACGACCTTCATCCCCTGGATTGTATATTGGTATGGATGTTGTCTTTTCTAATATCAATCTTCCTTTCATTTCAATATCGTAATAACGCATTGTAAGATCCTCATTGTTTTTTTATATATTTAGTTGAGTATCAAAAGAGTCCAATCCGTAGGGAATGAAGAATCATTCCACCGATAGCTAAGGGGATACCTCGTCGGAGCTTAGACTGTTTATATTTTGTTCTAAAATATTATCATGACTCAGAATGCTATATATATTAATAATTGAAAACAATTACCATTATTATTCTCTTAAAAAAGGGGGCATTATGAAAAAGTTACTTTTGGTGTGTTTCGTTGTTTTGGCAATGGTTTCTGTCGTTTATGGTGGTGAGAAAGAAACGGATGTTCGTTTCACATTGGGCACTACTGCATTTGGAAGTGTCGGTTGTGATCTGCCTGAAGACTCTACCATCTATAAATTCGATATTGGTGTTAACCTTCGTCACCCTCTACCCAACAATTTCTTTTGGGATTTGGAGGGTTACATTCCCGTAATCTACAATGATAAACCGACTGATTCCGCAACAGCGTTTGGGGCTGGTGCAAGGATTCGTGGTGGTTATAACATCATTGGTGATTTGAGAGTCTTCATCGGGGGTGGGTTCTTTACGCTGATTGTGAACAACGATCAGATAGATGGTCTTGCACAATCCGCATTGTATGGTTCATTGGAAGGTGGATTGGAATACAAATCATTCACCATCGGTATTGATCATGGGTCTTCTCCATTTCATGATTCTGCTCAAGGAGATTCAGGATTTAACACCCTTTATGTAGGGTATCAATATCACTTCTAACAAAGGAGAGACAGATGAAAACAAAAATTGTTATTTCGTTTGAGAGTAAGAACCAAATACCGTATCTGATGATCATCAAAGAATATTACAAGAACAGTGGGGCGATTGCTCATGCGGAAGTGCTCTACAAAGAAGAGTACGTTGATAGTGATGTCGAAATTGCACCAGAAACAATCATTCAATTCAAGGACAATGTTCTGAAACTGTACGGAAGTGCAGTCGCAGACCCCTGGCTTTAATTGCTGAATTTTTAATTTTACCGGGGATCGCTACTACAGGGTCCCCAATTTTTTTAATTCAATTACAGAGGAACTAGAAATGGCTAAATTAAGTAAAAACGTAGACTGGCGAGGGAAAGCTGTAAACTTTTGTAAAGGATGTTCAAATGCCTGTCGTTACTGTTATGTAACAAACATGGGATGTAATTTCAGGTGGGCAACTCTAGATGATCGAAACACTATGGTTGTTCGACAAAAAGACGTAAACAAGAAACATAAAAATTACGGATGTCAAGTTATGTTTCCAAGCTCACATGACATCACTCCACAAGTTATTGATCCAGCGATGAAAGTTCTTCACAATCTGATAGACGCAGGGAACGAGCGGATTCTGATTGTAACCAAACCTCAAATACATTGTATCATACCTTTATGTAAAGAATTTTCTGAACATAAAGACAAAATTGTGTTTCGATTCACCATTGGTTCGTTGAATAATGAAATCCTTTCTTATTGGGAGCCAGGAGCTTCTAAAGCTGAAGAGAGACTTCAATGTCTTATGTATGCTCACGAAAAAGGATTTCAAACGTCTATCAGTATGGAACCAATGCTAGATCATGACAACATCGGAGCAATCATCCAAACTTTAAGACCATATGTCAACCATTCAATTTGGCTTGGTATCATGAGTCCTAAGTTGTATTTTCTGAAAAACAACCTTGGAGAAGAGTTCAACAATGCTTTAAAAGCAATATATGAAAAGGAGACGCCTGAAAAACTTTTCGATATCTATCATCTGTATGTTGGTGATCCACTTATCAAATTGACAGCATCAATTTATGATAAATTGAAGATTGAACGCAACAGACCAGAATTTCTTTTATAACCTAATTACTTGAAAGGATATACAATTGAAGCGTATCATTAAACAAAAATACTTGAAAAATGGTCAAGCAGCAGAATATCTACGAAAATTCCGCCAACCTGCTCCTTACATGTTGACAGCTGAAGGAACTAGAATAAAGAAATATGGTGAATCAACAATTGAAACATTTGGAGAAGAAGGAAAGGGCCAAGACAGGAAAAACTACATCGAAACAAAACTTGCTAAAATTGCTTCGGAGTATTGCGGACCTATTAAAAATGGTCTAGTAGTAACTGGTCCCAACATTGGAAAACATATTGAGGTGTATTTACATTCAGATATCATAAAGACAATGCACATACCTGAAATCAACCCTTACACATATCTTAAACTTCATCATTCAGCAACTCAATATCCAGAATTTTGGAATAACGACATCTGTTTGCATTGTGCATCTGCTCAATCATTTAAAGTTGACGATTGTAACCTTGTCGATATGGATTTGATGAAAACTTTCAGTCAGATTGACCGTCCAGTGAAGTCATGGTTGAGATTTCAGTCCAGCTCCGTCGATGGTAAGAAAGCGTTTGCGATTACAGCAGGCATTCGTAAAGATGGGGGTCCAATTACAAGATTCAATAAACTAAACAAAACATTCAAAATTCTTGATGCAGAGTTAGAATCTGTTGACGGAGTAAAGGGTCAGTTTCCATTTGCTAAAACTCACGGAAAAGAGATTCCTCACCTGAAAGGGGGTACAGCGAGATATTGTTACGAGAGAGAGTTCAAATTTTCAAATAAGGGGAGAATTGATCGGGTAGTCGCATATAGTTATGCAGACGGATCCCCAATGCTATGTGTCCTGATACTTTATAAGTAAAATGTCGGCGTAAAAATAGCTCCTGCCCATTCGTAGTAAGGCAGGAGCTATTTTTTGTGATGGGCTGTGTGGGCCTAAATCACGTTATTTTTTTGCTTGATTACGCACCAATTGTTAGTGTTGCAATACCAGCTGAACGAACAAGAGCAGTTGCATAACGGCTCAAGATTGTCAAGCTTGGTGTATATCCTAGTGGATATGGATGCAATACAGCTGGAACGTATGGGCTATAGAAGTAAATAGCTTTCAGTTCTTCAACTGGTTTGTAGACCATCAGCATCGTTCCTTGTGTAACAACTGAAGATGTCAGAATCTTCCATTTTCCACCAGCTACTGTAGCTGAACGATAACCAAGGTCACCGTCAACTGAAGAAGTACCTGTGTAGTTAAATGTCTGCAAGTCTTCCAGAATAGCAACATCAAGTGGGTTGGCAGCGATTACGTTACCAGCTTCGATGTTTGTATCTGTGTAGATTTGTCCTGACAATGTGTTAAGTACAGGAATGATGTTTTCATGCCAGTATTTTGTTCCCCATGTATATGTTGTTGGTGGGGTTCTGTTGAATGAGCCTGTATGTGAAGCATCATTCAAACGAGTATTGGCTGTGATCAATGCATTGATGATTTCTCTATCAATATCTAGAGCAACCTGTTGGCCAAGAATGTTTACGATTTCTGCTTGCATAGAAATATCAAACAGAGCTCTCATGTCTTGTTCCATGTTGATTGTCCAGTTTGCGCTGATCTGACGATCTCTTGCGTATAGACGAATTTTGTCCACGTTCAAGGTAACTCTTGGGTTGATTCTGTTTTCTTCTAGTGAAGTTGTTACCTGATATTTTGCATAAGTAACTGTTGAAGTTGTTGCTGAAATATCAACAGTACCGTTCAAGTAATCTACTTTACCAGAAATAACATCTGTACCACCACCAATTGTTACGCTAGCTGAGAAGTGACCTTCAACAGCTGGAACGATTGATACGTCTACATATGTAGTTCCGTCAGCAGAAACACCAGTAATCTCGAAATCTCTTTCAAGATGTGCCTGTGTGCTTGTTAAGCCAGCTGTTCCAAGAACATCATATGATTCACTTGGAACTGGCATAGCGGCTGCTACAGGTGTACCAAATGCAACACCTTGTGAAATATCAGTGCTTACTACAGGAGCGTCATATTGAGAAGCACTGTTTGAAGGTGAGAATTGGGCCTTAACAAACGCTTTAACAGTTTCTGGTTTGTCCATTGGTGAAACTGTTACTAGTTCTTTTGCAACTAGTTTTGGGTAGAACACACGAAGAATAGGTAGAGTCAAGGTTTCATATGGATTGATCTGAAACATTGAATTTTCTAACAAATTAATTCTTGTGTTTTCGGCTAGCTGTGTAAAAGCAACACGATCTTTTTTGTTCTCGATTGATTCGGCAAGACCTGTTACATAACAGTTCCATGCAGCATCATCAACTAGAACGGCTTTAAGATTGCCTGGTTTTGACGGGTCTACGCCACTGATCTTTTTAGTGGTCTTATAGACTTCAGTCAGTAATTCTTTCATGGTATTTTTTCCTCCCTATTGTAATAGCTATTTTTTTAGGATAAGACGCTCGAAATTTTAATTATGTTCTAAATCTTAAACATGATTGGATCTATAACCTTGTTAGGCTGTTACGTGAGATTCCAACTCAAAGTCTGGGATTCCAACTCATTATTGTGAAAATCTTTTATTTAAAATTTGCATTGTCTTAGACATTTGAAAATCTATCTTATCTTCTGGCAACTTATCTATTATTTTCAATAAGATAACCATTTCATGCTTCATTGTTCCATCATATGTTAGCCCTGATTGAACAAGTTTTTCTATCCTTTCTAAAAGTTTTGAGACTTTCTTCTCTTTCCTGTACTGGTGTAACAGCTGCTGCATGGTTTCCTTCTGGGTGCCCATGTTCTTCTTTCCAGATGTAATCTTATTCCTGAGACTTGTAACCTGGTCTAATTTTGCCTGATAGACTTCATCAAAAAGAGGATAAACATTTTGAATTATACTATCAGCAATGACCTCTTTACTCTTGTTTACATTATATTTTGTTACATCTGGGATTGATGTTTCGACGATATTCATAATTCACTCCCCAATTCTTCTAGCAGACGACTCTTTAATTCAAAGTTCTCTTGCCTGAGTGTTTGTAGACGATTGCTAAGGTCATCTCTCATTTTGATTGTTTTATCAACAAGAACTTTCTGTCTTTCTATTTTTGCATTTAAAGAATCAACCTTTTCTTCTGCCTCATCAATTCTACTTTTCAAAGGAAAATGAGGATCAGCTTTGCATACAGAAAATATCCTCATCAAAATCTCCGGCAGCATATCTTTATTTTCAAAATATAACGATTCATTAATTACTTCCATGTTTATTCCTTTCTTATACCCATCTATCAAAAAAGTTGATCACTTTTGTTTCAATCAGTTTATCAAAATAGTCTGGCATAAAACATCTTCCACCAACACAAACTAAACCACTTTGATTTTCAAAGAGCATATTTTGTTCAAATTTCATTTCATTAAAATCAACAACAGCAGCTCTATGTGATGGCATTGAAACAGCATCGAAAGCAATGATTGTCAATGGAGATTTAACGACATTATGATCCTGTAATCTTTCTAGTTCGGCCAATCCTCTCATACTAAAACCAACACCAGTTTGATCTCTCAATAGACCAAATAAGATACCTCCATTCGGTGTACTGGTTGTTTCCATTTCACCAACCAATTGATTTCCTTTGAAATCATAATCTCTGATGATATGGGAAACTTTTTCCAATGAAACTGTTGTTTGTCTTATACCATCAACTTGATCATTACCTGTTGGTAGTGGATGATCAAGTTCAGAATAAAAAGCTCTTCGTTTCATTCTTGAACCACACTGACCCATTCCTTCTTTCAATACACCTGATGGATACAGTCTGTGATTTTGATTTACTTCATCAACTGTTTGAATTGGGCAGCGGAAAATAGCTTTACTCGGTGTACTTTTTATAACCTGAGCTTCCGAATAAATGCTCTGCTCGATAATTAAATTAGAACTCATATCATTACTCCTTTGACATCTCTGCAAAATAATTTTTCATAGTTGTATAGACAGAATCTAGAAATTCATAATATGTCACAATTATTTCATCTACTTGTTCTTTGTATTGGTCATAATTAGAGATAACCAATTCAAACAAATCAATTGATTGCGCTACTAATTTTCTTATCTCTAATATTGATTCATCAGTCGTTCTTGCAAGGAATGATTCAACTGATGCTAACCTTGAATATATCTTTTTTAGTTCATAAACTCTACCAATTTGAGTTGATGATAATTCTTCTTTCTGTTCACCCATACCGGCCATACCTGGCATACTTGAATCAACTCCTGGCATATCTCCAGAAGCATCCATTCCCATGTCACCAATACCACCTTCATCACCTCCAGGTGAAGCTGGCATTTCAGCACCTGCATCTTCTCCGGCATCTGCACCCGCTTCAGCAGGAGCTGGCATTGCAGGTTCGTCAGCTTCTTTTATATCATCTTGTTCAAGAGGAACATGTGTAGTATATCCCTTTGGATCAGTAACATATGGAAAATCAGGACGTGTATCAGGGTCATCATCATCTTCCGAACCACTGGCAGGAACGTATCGTTGTCCATAAACTCCGGCAGCAGCCTCTTTTTTAATTCTGTCATATGCAGCTTGCATAGATTTTAGTAAATCGGACACTTTACAATCCTCCTCCAAATCCACCTTCACC
>Ga0316201_10004542_pt1 | contig 10490 bp, 8 predicted proteins | sample CS6wburrow_MG_FD_204516 | JGI IMG/M metagenome (GOLD analysis project Ga0316201, IMG submission 204516) | Coastal sediment microbial communities from Delaware Bay, Delaware, United States - CS-6 worm burrow | ecosystem: Environmental > Aquatic > Marine > Coastal > Sediment | place: USA: Delaware... | reverse complement strand
ATGCAAGGCCATGCTGGAGCATGACCAGTATTTCTGGAAATCCATAGCCGAGATCAAGCGCGTTGCCAAACCGGGCGGGCTGGTCATTATCGGCTTACCCGGTTACAAGCAGTTCAGGATCGACAGGTTCAAGAAGAGACTGGAAAAGGTACCCGGCATTCGCAAACTCAGTAACAGCCGGTTTTTCAACCTGCTATTTACCGGCACCGTGACTTTCAAGGTGCATTCTGCACCCGAAGACTACTACCGCTTCAGTCCGCAAGCGCTGAAAAAGGTCTTTTTCGAAGGTATGGAGAATGGCCATGTACGTTCGCTGATGCAGCCGCCCAGGTTAATCGGTATCGGTACCAAGAAGGCTGCGTGATGCCAGCAGCATGACAACATCAGCCACTCCTGCTGCAGTGTGCCGCGGCAGCAGGCGCTATGGCGGCTGATACACGGGGCTGGACACACACAACTGAAGACTAGTATTCTCCCGCTGAAAACCTGATGCACACAGATTGTTACATGGCTCGTGGGAAAATAATTCCGTTGTTGCTCGTTGTGGGGCTGTTGCTGGCGCAACTGGCCCAGGCTGTTCATGCGAGCGACTTTCTCGCGCATGCGCATGACGAACCCTGCGATATCTGCCTGCTGTCCTCAGGACCGGATGATGCATTACCTGTTGACGCAGCAAGCACATGGCCGGCCCCTTGCGTTGCATCATTGCCGGTGACACCCGTCCCGCGTGCAATACAAACACGCTTCAATCGCTACCTCTCCAGGGCTCCGCCCGAAACAACCCTCGATCAGCAGACACTTTGATTGATAAACGATCGTCCCCTGCGCCCGGGATTCTGTTCGGGCAGGGTGGTCAGGAGGGTTGTACATGATGTATCTACGTCCATGGGCACTGGGTGCCTTGTTGGTTTTTTTTCCGGTTTCTGCACTGACGGACGAGTTGCAGGACATTCGACAACAGATTGAGACCTTGCAGCAGGAATACGAGGCGCGCATCCGCGCACTCGAGGAGCGGCTGAATACTGCTGAACAGGAGGCCGCCGCCGCACGCAGCCAGGCGGAGGAAGCCGAACGCACGGCGGCGGCTGTCGCTGCTGCGCCGGCCCCGGCCGCCGAACAGGAGAAGGCCAATACGTTCAACCCGGCCGTGTCGCTCATCCTGCAGGGCAGCCTGAACAGCTACTCACAGGACCCGGACGATTATGCGTTGCCGGGATTCCAGCTGGGTGGCGAGGCCGGCCTGCCGGCCGAGGGCCTGACACTGGACGAGACCGAGCTGGTTGTATCCGCAACCGTGGACCAGCTGTTCTACGGGCGCTTCACGCTCGGGCTGCATGATGATGAGGGCGAGACCGAGGTCGAGGTCGAGGAGGCCTTTGTCGACACGCTCGCCATGCCCGCCGGGACCGCCCTGCGCTTAGGTCGTTTCTACTCCGACATCGGCTACCTGAACCGCGTGCATTCCCACGCCTGGGACTTCCGTGACCAGCCGCTGGTCTATCGCGCCATGCTCGGTGACCAGTACACCGACGACGGCGTGCAGTTCAACTGGGTCGCGCCCACCGACGTCTTCCTGCGTCTGGGCGGCGAGACCTACCGTGGCGCGCGCTTCCCGGGCGGCGAGTCCACGGATACGCTGGGCAATGTCCAGACCCTGTTCGCCAAGCTTGGCGGTGATGTCGGCGCCAGCCACAGCTGGCAGGCCGGCCTGTCACAGATGTGGGTGAACAGTGTCGACCGCAGCAGCAGCCACGGCCATGGCCATGGCCACGGTGACGAAGAAGAAGAGGAGGGCGGTGATTCCTTCAGCGGCGACTCGAACCTGACAATCGCCGATTTCGTCTGGAAGTGGGCGCCGAACGGCAACCCGACCCATCGCAACCTGATCCTGCAGGGTGAGTATTTCTATCGCCGCGAGGACGGTACCGATGTGTTCACGGAAGACGGTGACAGTGCGTTGCTCGACTATGACGGCAAGCAGCAGGGCCTGTATGCCCAGGTGGTGTACCAGTTCATGCCGCGCTGGCGTGCCGGTATACGTTACGACTGGCTCGATTCGAATAATAACCTCGACGTCGTCGACGCGGGTGGCCTGGATCCGGACGAGGTGCTCGAGGAGAGCATCTTCAACAGCGACGGCCACGACCCCAGTCGCTGGAGCCTGATGGCCGACTGGTCACCGAGCGAATTCAGCCGCCTGCGCCTGCAGTACAACCGTGACAAGTCTCGCCCCGTTGCCGATAACCAGTGGACCCTGCAGTACATCATGAGCCTGGGTGCGCACGGCGCCCATGAATTCTAAGGAGGCGACAATGAACAATTTCACGAGAACGATTACGCTCCTGCTTGCATTTGTCGCGCTACCGGCCACCGCCGAGGTAAGGGTGTTCGCCTGTGAACCGGAATGGGCGGCACTTGCCGGCGAAATCGGCGGCGACCTCGTCAGTGCCGACAGCGCCACCACCGGACTGCAGGATGTGCATCACATCGATGCCCGGCCCAGCCTGATTGCGCGGTTGCGCCAGGCCGACCTGCTGGTGTGTACCGGCGCCGGGCTGGAGGCCGGTTGGCTGCCGGTGCTGCTGCGGCGTGCCAACAACGCGCGGGTGCAGCCCGGCAAGCCGGGTTACATGGAGGCCACGACGTATGTCGGGATGTTGGGTCGTCCGGAACGCGTCGACCGTTCGGCCGGGGATATACATGCCCAGGGTAACCCGCACATCCAGCTCGATGCGCGCAACTTCCTGGCGGTGGCCGACGAGCTGGCAGATCGGCTGGCGCAGATCGATCCCGCGAACGCGGCACAGTACCGTGCCGGGCTTGCCGACTTCCGGCAGCGCTGGCAGGCGGCCCTCGATGGCTGGAGCCGGGACACCGCCTCCTTGCAGGGCATGCCGATCGTGGTACACCACGATGCCTGGGTCTACCTCGTCGACTGGCTGCAGTTGCAGCAGCTCGCCACGCTGGAGCCGCTGCCCGGCGTACCGCCCTCGAGCTCGCACCTCAGCCGCTTGCTGCAGCAACTGGAGGGTAGTGATGCCGCGGCCATCATCCACTCGTCCTACCAGAGCCCGCGTGCCGCGAACTGGTTGGCCGAGCGCACGTCACTGCCCGTGGTGGAACTGCCGGCCACCATTGGCGGCACCCCGGCGGCCACGGACCTGTTCAGCCTGTTCGACGACATCACCGCAAGGCTGGGCACAGTGGCACCATGAACGTCGACGGGCTCGATGCGTCCATCCTCGGCCCGGCCATGGCGGCCGGGCTGCTGGTGCTGGTCACGCATGTACCACTGGGTCGCGAGGTGCTGAGGCGCGGGATCATCTTTATCGATCTCGCCATCGCGCAGATTGCCGGTGTCGGGGTACTGGCGGCTCACAGCCTGCACCTCGCACACGACGGCCTCGCAGTACAGGCCATTGCCTATGCCTCTGCTATCGCGGGCGCACTCCTTCTCTTTGCCTGCGAACGCCGCTGGCCGGAGGTGCAGGAGGCGATCATCGGCTGCACGTTCATCATGGCGGCCTCGGCCGGCGTCCTCTTGCTGGCCGGTAACCCGCAGGGGGGCGAACACCTCAGGGAACTGCTCGTCGGGCAGATTCTCTGGGTCGATTACCACAGCCTGCTGCCGGTCGCTGTCCTGTACGCCGGGGTGCTGGTGTGCTGGCGACTCCTGCAGGGCGAACGCAACCGCTTGCTGTTTTACATGCTGTTCGCGGTCACGGTGACGGCCTCTGTGCAACTCGTGGGTGTCTACCTGGTGTTTGCCAGCCTGATCATCCCGGCACTTGCCGTGCGTCGCTGCACGGCGGGCGCCGTGTTTCGCGGCCTGCTGGTCGGCGTGTGTGGCTACGCCGTCGGATTGTTGATGTCGGCCCTGCTGGACCTGCCGTCGGGTGCCGTCATCGTGCTCGCGCTGGGTATGCTCGCGATCGTCTTCAGCAGCCTGTGGCACTGTGACGGCGCCGTCAGAACAGGCCGCTCTCGCTGATCGTCTTGCCAATCACCTTGATGTAGGAATCGATCGCCTTGTTGACAGAGGTCTCGGTTGTTTCCGTGATGGTCGACCAGACGCGCTTGTTGGTCGCTGTGCTGAACAGCGTGGTTTCAACCGTGGAGATGTTGTACTCGGTCGTGTAGCCCGGCGTGCTCATGACGGTGTAACCGCCACCGTAGTAGCCGTAGTAACCCATGCTGTAGCGACCGCCATAGCCCCCGGGTACGTAGGTGGTGCCGGGTGTGTAAACAGTCTCCTCTCTGGTATCCACGAGTCGCACAATCATGACACTGTCTGCGCTGGACTGGGCCACCATACCATCGATGGTGTCCTGGTCCATGGGGCCTTCCTGCGGATACAGGATGCCGGCTGACTCGGCCTCGACCCCCTGTGCCTGCAGCACCTCGACCAGCCGTTGCTCGGCAATGTTGCGATAGGCGGGTTCCTTGAATATGGCGATAACCAGCACGTCACTGAACTTCTCGCTCTGGGAATCATCACTCCAGATATTCAGTACCTCGGTTGTCTGGCAGCCGCTGAGCAGCAGCAAGCTGCACAGCATTGATAAGAGTCTGGCTTTCATTGTCACAACATCCTGTTCATGTGTAATGGGGTAAGCCTAACACCCCGCGACAGGTTTGGTAAGATTGACGCTGTTGAACCACCGGAAGACCCGAGTGAATTCCAGCCTGGATGACTATCAAGCCCTGCTTGCGGAGGACAGGGCACACCTCTGGCATCCCTACAGCGCCATGGGGAGTGACCAGCCGATCTACCCGGTTGTCTCTGCCAGCGGGGTTCGCCTGAAGCTGGCGGACGGCCGCGAGCTGATCGATGGCATGTCGTCCTGGTGGTGTGCCATCCACGGCTATAACCACCCCGTCCTGAACGCCGCCATCAAGTCACAGCTCGAAAAAATGGCACATGTCATGTTCGGTGGCCTGACGCATCCACCGGCCGTGCAACTCGCACGTAAACTGGTGGCGCTGACACCGGACCCCTTGCAGTCGGTATTCTTCAGTGACTCCGGTTCCGTGTCGGTCGAGGTCGCCATGAAGATGGCCATTCAGTACTGGCACGCGCGGTCGCGTCCCGCGAAGCAGCGCTTTCTCACCCTGCGCAGTGGCTATCACGGTGACACGCTGGGGGCCATGTCCGTGTGTGACCCGGTGACCGGCATGCACAGCCTCTTCAATGACGTACTGGCGCAGCAGCTGTTTGTCGATACCCCGGTCAGTCGTTTTGGTGAACCGGCCGCAGCGGCGGATCTTGCCGCCCTTGAACAGGCGCTGGCCGAACACGCGGAGCATATCGCCGCGGTCATCATGGAGCCGATTGTGCAGGGGGCCGGTGGTATGCGCTTTTACTCGGCCGCCTATCTCGAACGCGTGCGCGTGTTGTGCGACGCCCACTCGGTGCTGTTGATCCTGGACGAGATCGCGACCGGCTTCGGACGTACCGGCAAGCTGTTTGCCTGCGAACATGCCGCGGTGAGCCCGGACATCATGTGTGTTGGCAAGGCGCTGACCGGCGGCTACCTGACACTGGCGGCCACGCTGGCCACCACCGCCGTCAGCGAGACGATCAGCCAGGGGGAGCCCGGCGTCTTCATGCACGGCCCGACCTTCATGGCGAACCCGCTGGCCTGCAGCGTGGCGCTGGCGAGTATCGACCTGCTGCTGGCATCGCCCTGGCAGGCACGCGTTGCCGCCATCGAGCAGGGCCTGCGGGACGGGCTGGAGCCCTGCCGGTCGGCCAGCGGGGTCGTCGATGTCCGCGTGCTGGGGGCCATCGGCGTCGTCGAGCTGGAAACCCCCGTGGATATGCAACGCATTAGCAAACAATTTGTCGATAAGGGTGTCTGGGTGCGGCCGTTTGCCAGGCTGGTCTACCTGATGCCAGCCTTTATCATGGAGCGACAGGACCTGGACACCCTGACCAGCGCGGTTACCGCCGTCGTGATGGAGGGCTAATATTAAGGTATGGCAATCCGGCCACAGAAGGGCACCGGACCAAAGTGCCATAGACCTAAAGACAACAGACAGGTAATTTGTCTACAGTGTTATTTAATATGAAAATAATATTAAATATAGTTGTTGTGAAGACGCTGCTGCTTGCGCTGATTCTGCACGGAGCGGGCGCCCATGCGCAGGTCGCGGCCGAGCTGTTGCTGGAACGCCTGCGCGCAGACCACAGCGCCATGGTGTCGGCCGAGCAGGATTTTCGAATGCGCCGTGAACGGGGTGACCTGAGCGGTACCGAGGCGGCTGATTACGCCGGTTACGTGGCCAGCCTGCACCGGCGTGTCGCCGAGGACTGTGTGGCACTGGATGAACAGGGCATTGGCATTCCGCCGGGATTGACCTGTCCGGAAGATCCGGCGGTGGTGATTGCACCGGCAGCTATCGACCAGGCCAGTGAGCAGACCGGACAGGAGGTCACGGCTGCACTGGATGCCGAACTGTTGTCCGGGCTGGGTGACTTCGACGAAATGCTGTTGCGTGAACAGGAGCGCATCAAGGCAGCGACGCCGAACACTGCCGCGTCTGCAGGCGCTGGTGGCGGAGGCGGGGGTGCCGGATCAGCAAGCGCGTCGGCCAGTGCGCAGGGTGATGATGCCAGTGAGGGCAGCTACAGTCCCGGTGCCGGACCCGGTTCACCACATTCGCCGGGTGAAAGCAGTGCGCCGCCCGGCACGCCGGATGGCAGTGATGATGACGTGGTTGCACGCCAGCTACGTGAAGCTGCCGAGAAGGAAACCGATCCGGAACTGAAGAAGAAATTATGGGAAGAGTACCGCAAGTACAAGGAAGGCACCCAGTGATTACACACGTGCCCGTCAGCGCCCGTTGCTTGCCGCTGCTGTATCTACTGGTGGCGCTGCTTGCCGGTTGCAGCACGCTGGGTCCGACCGAGACTGTGAAAGGCCCGGTTGCGTTAAACAAGGCCATTGCTGAAACCCCTGAGAACCAGTTACTGGATGTCTGGATAGAATTGTTTGATCCGGGCGAGCTTCCCGAGGACGAGGAAGACGCGGCGGGACTTTCCATGGACATCCGCGAGGCCGAGGCCCGGTTCATCCCGGAACAGTTACGCGCCACCATGGAAACCACCGGTTACTGGGGTGCCGTGCGCGTGGTACCGCGAGACATCACGGGCAGTGAATTGCTGGTGGGCGGTACCATCATGGCCTCGGACGGCGAGCAACTGGTGTTGCAGATACGTGCCTATGATGCGACCGGACTACAGTGGTTTGAACGCGTCTATGAACAGGAACTCATCGAGGGCGTCTACAAGGCGCGTAACCTGCTCAGGAACGCCCCCACCGAGGACGTCTTCCAGTCCCTGTACAACACCATTGCAAACGACCTGGCTGAATTCCGCCGGACACTCATGGAACGGCAGGTGATTACCATTCGCCAGGTTGCGGAACTGCGCTTTGCGGCGGACCTCTCGCCGGAATCCTTCGCCGATGACCTGCAACAGGATGACAAGGGGCGTTACAGCGTTGCGCACTATCCTGCAGCAAACGATCCGATGTACCAGCGCGTGCTCGCGATCCGCGAGCGTGACTACCTGCTCATCGATACGCTCAACGGGCATATCGACAACTTTTGCCGTGAAATGGAATCCCCCTATAACGAGTGGCGCAAGGCACGCAGCGAGGAGGCCGCGGCACTCAGAAAACTGGAACGCGAGGCCATGACCCGCAAGGTGCTGGGTGTTGCCGCGATACTCGGTGCGATCGCACTGGAAGCCGGCAACAACGGCAACTACTCGTCCACGATCCTGCGCGATACCCTGGTGCTGGGCGGCGCCTATGCGATAAAGACCGGCTTCGACAAGGATTCCGAGACCGATATCCACCGCGATGCCATCATAGAGCTGGATGAATCGTTTTCCTCGGAGGCGCGCCCGCTGGTCGTGGAAGTGGAAGGAGAGACCCACGAGTTGACCGGTTCCGCCGAGGCACAATATGCTGAATGGCGTGCCTTGCTGAAACGTATCTATGTCTCGGAAACCGGGTTTGCCGGATCCTGATATGCCTGTATTCGAATGTCCGAATCACCGCCTTCAATCAATATGAACAAACCGATGTTGTCCCCACCCGCTCAGGCCGGCGACCAGCGGCGCGAACCGGCATCGCGCTACACGCGTGTCTGGATATCACTGGCTGCGGTCCTGCTCATCGGGCTGGCCGTGGTCGTGCTGTTACCGAAATTCGTCGCCGGGCCACCGGCCGAAGACGCATCCCCGCAGGTAGTCATCCCGGCAGGTACCGATACCCGTTCCGTGGCCAACGAGTTGATGCAGGCCTACCTGCAACTTCATGCCCGCTTGCTGCTTGAGAATGCACCGCAATGGGGAAAACCCAGGTGGGGGCGGGCCGAAGAACATGCGCTGCAGGGGTCCGGGATGTTCGCACAGCACAACTTCAGCGCATCGGCCAGGCACTACGCTGCCGCAATCGAGATCTTGCAGGAACTGCAAGGCGGGCGTGAGTCACGCATCAGCGACGCCCTGGCCATCGCCTACGAGGCGCTGGAACGAAACGAGGTCATCAGTGCCATCGAAAACTTCGAACAGGTGCTGGCCATCGAGCCTGGCAACGAGGCAGCCCGCTATGGCCTGACGCGTTCACATACCCGCATCGCCGTGCTGGAAAACATGACCATCGGTGAACAGGCCGAGGCCCGCAAGGATCTGCCGGCTGCCCAGGAGGCCTACCAGGAAGCGATGCTGCTGGATCCGAACTATGAACCGCCGGCAACGGCCTTCCAGCGCGTCACCGACACCATGGAGTCGGACGCCTTCCAGAACCGCATGTCACGGGCATTGATCTCGCTGAACGCAGGCAACCTGGGGCGTGCAGAAAGTGCGCTGGCAGAGGCGGCCGCCATACGACCGAATGACCCGGCCGTGCAGGATCTGCAACAGCGACTGACCGCGACCCGAAAGCAGTCGGCCATGACCCGTTTTCGCAAACAGGCCGCCAGCCTGTCGAGGGTCGAGAACTGGAAGGGGGCTGTTGACGTGTACAACAAGGCACTGGCTGCCGACCCCGCCGCCAGTTTCGCGCGCTCGGGGCTGGAAAAGGCCGAGGCCCGCCTGGCAGTGAACCAGCAGTTTGATCACTACCTGAAGCAGCCCGAGCGCCTGTTCGCGGCCGAGCCACTGGCCAATGCAGAGACGCTGCTGCAGAGCGTGCCCGCTGCGCCACCCGAGGAACCGAAGCTGGCCAACAAGATCGCGCGGCTGCAGAAGCTGGTGGACGGTGCCAACACACCGGTCGCCGTGACCCTGTCATCCGATGGCGAGACCGAGGTGAGCATCTATCACATCGGGCCCATCGGCAGCTTCACGGAACAGCAGCTCGAGCTGTTACCCGGCAAGTACACCGTTGTCGGTTCGCGCTATGGCTATCGTGATGTGCTTAAGGAGTTGAAGGTGATTCCGGGCACGAGCAACAAGGTCTTGTCGATTCAATGCGAGGATCCGATTTGACCCGCGTGTTCGTCATCGACGATGTGCGCGGTGAACGTCGACTGGATGATCAGGCCCTGCCATTGTGCCTCGGCGGTGCCGAGGCCTGTGACATCGTCATGCCCGGTGTGCCGGCCGACCAGCAGCTTGCCTTCGTGGCGCTCGAGGACGGCCATGCCTATATTCAGCCGGCCGCTGACGGCCTGTTGCTGTATCACAATCATGAACAGCTGAACGGCTCGCGCTGGCTCAAGTCCGGCGACGAGGTGCGCCTTGACGATGCGGTCATGGAGTGGCGCGTGCAGGGCGATATCACCTTCGTCACGACCCGCGTGCAACCACTGGCCAGCCCGGCCGTCCAGTCAGCCCCGACAGTCCCGCTGCAGCCGCCGCCACACGCGGCACTGCCGGATGTTGCGCTAACGTCACCATCAGAACCGCGCCGTTCGTGGCGCTGGCCACTCTCGATCGTGTTTGCAGTGTTGTTGCTGGCGGCCCTGTTTGTGCTGCTGGCGACACCCCTCACGGTCAGCATCAGTCCGCAACCGGATACACAGGCAATCCGGGGTTTTCCGCCAGCGTTGAAACTCGGCGAGCGCCTGCTGGCCCTGCCGGGCCGCTATCAGGTCAGCGCCAGCCTGGCCGGGTACCGGCCGCTGCAGGCCGACATCGTGGTGCAACGTGGAGAACTGCAGCACTTTGAAATGCAGCTCGAGGAATTGCCCGGGCAGGTGCAGATTCAGCTACACCCCGCGGTTGCTTACCGCGTATCCATTGCCGGGGAAGCCCTGGCGACCGATGCAGACGGAGTGACCGGGATACCGGGCGGACGCCACACCCTGTTGATCGAGACGCAACGCTATCTGCCGGTCACCGCCGAGGTCGATATCCTCGGTCGTGGCCAGTCTCAGCAGCTGGAATTTACTCTGCAGCCCGGCTGGGCGGACGTGCGCATCGACAGTGAACCACCGGGCGCGACCGTCAGGATCGATGCGACCGGGCAGGGAAC
>Ga0316201_10004541_pt1 | contig 10491 bp, 9 predicted proteins | sample CS6wburrow_MG_FD_204516 | JGI IMG/M metagenome (GOLD analysis project Ga0316201, IMG submission 204516) | Coastal sediment microbial communities from Delaware Bay, Delaware, United States - CS-6 worm burrow | ecosystem: Environmental > Aquatic > Marine > Coastal > Sediment | place: USA: Delaware... | reverse complement strand
GGTAGGATTTTCAAAGCGAATTTTTAATGTTCACAGACGACCACAGACTCACAAGCGTATTTATATCATAACGCTATATAAAACAATGTGTTATGGAACCGTTTGTTTGAGGTTGGGGATTTTAAAAGTGATATAAAGATGTTCAGAACAATCATTTTTAGGGCGAACACGCCTAATTTTAGGGCACATAGGGCGAACACGCAGGTTCGCCCCTACATTTATAACTGATAACTGAAAATGCCAAATCGGACTGTTATGATGATGGTGGGGCCAGATGGTGTCGGTAAGACAACGCTACTCGCCACGATGTACCATGAATTATCAAATCTTGAGGCGAGCCAATCAGGTTTTGAATTAGTCGCGAGCCAAGATACGCATCATGATCTGCAAGAGGCCTATCAAAAACTCACGACTATCGTCACACAACCCACGTTTACACCAACAGGGCCCCTTTTGAAAGGGACGGCCGGCCTCATTGAACGCCAATTTGAAATGGTGTTTAAGGGTAAAAAAGAATTGGATTTAGTGTTTTGTGATATTGCTGGGGGCATAATACGGGCTGCCGAGGGTAATCGGGATTTTGATGAGTTTAAAACCCGCTTAAAACAAGCTGTTGTGATTATTAATGTGATAGATGGTTCTGCCCTCGTTGAGGGCAATGATTTATTGTCGGCTAAAAAAAATAATCCGCGCCAAATTGAGAAACTCTTGCAACCTATACTCACTAATCCACAAAATCATCTCTTATTATTTGTGATTACTAAATGTGAAGCTTGGCTCAAAAATGAGACAACTCAAAGGCATTTAGAAAGGGCATTTGAAAAACAATATGAAATGATGCTTAAATGGCTTAAACATGTTGAAAATGTGGTAGCTGTCTTAATACCCGTTAAAACGCTCGGTTGTGTCGAATTTACGCGTATTGATTCTCATGGTGATCAACAGGAGATGGTGTTTATTAGAAAACCTAATTTGCGATTTTGCCCCGAAAATACTGATCAACCCTTGCGCTATGCACTCGCATTTGCATTATTACAGCATAATCAAAACCGTAGCCAGTGGAATCAATTTGTACGTTGGCTTTTCAATGAGGATGTTGCTTTTCAAAAAGCATTGACCGAATTTGCACAGGGCCGTTCTCGAACATTTAAAATCTATGGTAATTCTTCACTGATTGAGGTCACAAAATAATGCCTGTTAAGTCAGTTGCTTTACTCGGTGCGGCAGTCCATACACGAGATGTGAAACCGGGTCAAGATTATGATTGGTATGTGAAAGCCGGTGATATGCAATTATTTGATAAAATTGAAGAGATTTATCGTATTGCGCTGCGAGATGTGGAAGGTGACGTGCCAAAGTTAGCTGTGCTGATTGATGGGCATCGCATTGGTTTTTTAATAAGCGACTTGCCAAGTCCGCGCCTTGATCATGGTAATCGAGTGATACATGATACACTGTATTTAGAATTTGAAACGCAATCTCAAAAAACAGTTTTACATGCCGCAGCCGTTTTGTTACTCTGTTCAAAGAAGATTTATCCTATTTATGAACAACAGTTTGCTCATTATGCGGAAACTTTATTTGATAATTCGCAAACGACACAACTGATTTTAGAAACGATTAAATTGCCGATTGTAGACAAACAACCTAATTTTCGTTTACCGCCCCTTAAACCCGAAAAATTGGCCTTGTTTTCTGATTTGGAAAATCAAAATCGTAGTGCGCGTTATTTGATACACTTTGAACGCCGTAACAATAGCTGTTTTTCTTTTGTCTCGACGGGTAGGGTAAGCCTTGACAGATGTCAACAGATTGCCGAAAAAAGTGACGAATGTGTCTTATTGACTTTATCTTCTGATGTGCCGTCTGAAGTGAATTTGAAAAAAGGGCGTTTTTCCAGTTTTAGAGACTTGATTCAGTTTAAAAGTTTGACACTTTGATCTCTTATTTATACTTTGCAGCGTTTGTAAAATGATTTTTAACATTCAATGTTCACGTTTTTTCGTGCAAAATAAAATGAACAACGAATAGAGTTCACAGAGTACCCCAGAGTCACACAGAGTCATTTCTCTGTTGAAATTTCGGTTAAAAACGGTTACGTGTGATGATTGAGACTAACTACAAGGGTTGTAAAAAAGGATTAAACTGAGACATTAGCACAATCTCATTCTTTGTTATATATAATCCTTGTCGTTCTTATAAAGACACCTATCACCTGATTATAGGATACCTCTTGCTATGAAAAAATTGAATGCTTTGTTATTTAACCAAGGTGGTAAATGTTTTTATTGTGATGCCATTTTAGATATGAATGAAGCCACACTTGATCATGTGATACCACAATCTAAGGGTGGCAAAAATGACTTAGATAATTTAGTCGTTTGTTGTAAATATGCCAATCATGCTTTTAGAGATTACTCGCCCAAGCATAAAATGGCTGTGATTAAAGAACTGTGTTGTCTTTCCTTTGTCTGCAAAAAAATATTTCCAAGAGAAGAAGAAATAACCGACTCGGAAGATCTTGAGGAGCCACAGATTGAGGTGCAAGCGAAAAAGAAGACGCAAGATAGCAAGACAAAAACCACCCAAAATGAGCCTCAACCTGAAAAGAAGACACAAGATAGCAATTTGAAAAAGACGACTAAACCTGATATTTCAATGGCTTATCAACTGCTTTTGGAATCGATAGCGGCATTTGAAAAAGAAGGGAAAGAAGGGGTGAGTTCTCAAATCAAAAACAAGATGTTGGAACTGAATCCTGCATTTAAAGAAGCTGACTATGAGTTCAGTCAATTCAATAAATTTTTGCTTCATGCCCAAGAACAGAAAGTGGTTACCCTCAAAAAGCACGGCAAGGGTAGTAATTATGTTATCAAAAAAAGGCCGTAGCCTGTTTAGTTTTCAAACTCATACCTTGAGCAAAGTTCAAGCATCGCATTTTTTCTATGCTAAAGCTGGGAAGGCTATTGGAGTACAAAGCTTATTACGCTTTGTACGATTAATGCCATTAAACCCTCGGTTCAGTCATTCAGATAGTAGAAAACAAGATTTGGTTATATCAAAATCAATCGCTTATAAAGATTGCTAAAGTTTGATTATATTCAAAAAGGAAATGATAAAAAACTTAACTTATTGTTTTCTATAGGCATAATAACCACCGAACCGTGATATTAAAGTGAATGAGTTATTTGACTCCATTTTAGATAAAAGGATTTTTTTTAATAGATTGATTTGAGACTGAAGCGACTTAGATTGTAGATCATAATTTATAAAAAACATGATAATATGTAAGATATTATTGCTCAGGGAGACAATAAATTTAAATTAAATAAATCCTAATGTGGAGCAAATAGAATATGATTTAATATTATCTTATATTAGAGTTGTTGCAAAATAATCTCAGTATTTGAAGTTAAAAATTGAAATTAAAAAATGGATAACCCTAGTCTAGGATAACGATTTGATTTATAAGTAAACTGTTCTGATTTCCCGAACTGACGAAACAACCCTATTTTTTTAATATTAATTACGATTATGTATGATTATGTTAACTATTTATAACACGCTCACCAAACAAAAAGAACCCTTTACGCCTATTGAACCTGGCAAAGTCGGTTTATACGTCTGCGGTATGACGGTATATGACTACTGCCATGTTGGACATGCACGGGTGATGGTGGTTTTTGATGTTGTGGTACGTTATTTGCGCTATTTAGGTTTTTCAGTGACTTATGTGCGTAATATTACCGATATCGACGACAAAATTATTCAGCGTGCCAATGAAAATGGAGAAGATATTGATAGTTTAACGGCCCGTTTTATTCAGGCGATGTATGACGATACTGATGCCTTGGGTGTTCTACGCCCAGAGGTTGAGCCCCGTGCAACGCAGTCTATTCCCGAAATTATTGCAATGCTACAACGTTTATTGGATAACGGTTTTGCCTATATCACTGATAATGGTGATGTGTGTTATGCTGTCCAACATTTTGAAGGTTATGGTAAACTCTCTGGCAAGCGGATAGAAGATTTACGCGTTGGGGAGCGGGTTAAAGTGGATGAATCCAAACAACAGCCGTTAGATTTTGTTTTATGGAAAGTGGCTAAACCCGGTGAGCCAAGTTGGGAGTCACCTTGGGGGCAAGGTCGTCCAGGCTGGCATATTGAATGCTCCGCAATGTCGACGAATTGCTTGGGTAATCATTTTGATATCCACGGTGGTGGTATGGATTTGCAATTTCCCCATCATGAAAATGAAATTGCTCAGTCAGAAGGGGCAACGGGTGAGCCCTTTGTTAATGTGTGGATGCACAATGGTTTTGTGCGTATCAATAACGAAAAAATGTCTAAATCATTAGGTAATTTTTTCACAGTGCGTGAAGTCTTAGCGCGGTATCAACCTGAAGTGGTGCGCTATTTTATTTTAACCAGTCATTACCGTAGCCCTTTGAATTATTCAGATCAAGAGCTAGAGAGTGCTAAACACTCTCTAACCCGATTCTATACGGCATTGCGGGATTTGCCTGATACTGATGATTCTGGCCCTGATGACCGTTATAAGCAACGCTTTCTGGCGGCAATGAATGATGATTTTAATACGCCCGAAGCGTTGGCAGTCTTGTTTGATTTATCACATGAAATCAATAAAATACGCCAAACAGAACAACGAAAAGCGGCGCAACTGGGTCGCGATTTGCGTCATTTAGGCGGCCTTTTAGGCTTATTACAAGCAGAGCCTGAAACTTTTTTACAAGGCACTACCAATCAAGGGACTGAGGCCGGTTTATCTGTCTCTGAAATTGAACAATTGATTGCCGAACGGGAGAAGGCCCGATCGCTTCGAGATTGGGCGAAGGCAGATCAGATTCGTGCCAGTTTGAAAGAAAAAGGCATAATATTTGAAGACAGCGCACAAGGAACAAGTTGGCGAAAAATTTAGTGTTCTCCAAGTACAAAAAGGACAAGGATTGCATAAGAAAGAATTAAACCCAGACATTATCACGATTTTATCCCTTCATAAGCAATCCTTGTCGTTATGAATAATCCTTGTCGTTATGAACAATCCTTGTCATTAGAAGTAGCGGGAAAAAAATGTGCCCAGATCGGTTATTCCCCGTGATGTGAATGATGTAAAAGAAAAAGGCTATATCGACTTATAAAATGGGTTTCAAGCAAAAATTGGGATGAAAATAATAAGTTTAATATAAGTTTATAGCATATATAGGATTTCTGAAGTTCCGAAGTTCCGAATTGAATAAAATTCATTATAGGAATTCAGGATAAGCTTAGCGAAGCACACCGAAGGTTCGCAGGACATCGTTTGTAAGTTATAAAGGAAATGGCAAGCCGAGAACTGATTTTCAGGCTGTTGTGTGCAAAAATTTTTGCGTATTGATTATTGATTGATTAAGTAAGGGGGATTGGTATGGTTCAATTATTTGGGGATTTTCATCAAAACCCCATAGAAAGTGAAGAATACTTAATATTAGGATTTTCGCCGAGTTCTATTCCACTTAAGCTCCGGTGGCGAAACAACGGATTGTCGGCTGATTTTCTAGCTGATTATTTAACCGCTTTTTTTCCGGCCAATGAGGACGAAAATACGAATAACAGACACGCTGATATCAAATGTGCCGTGGGCTACATTGCCAACGAGTTGTTGGAAAATGCTATGAAGTTTAACGACGAAACCATACACTATCCTATTAGTATTCAACTCTATTTGTATAATGATCGCATCATATTTTGTGTGACTAACAGTATTTCTCCCTTGGCAGTGGAAAAATTTCAGGCCTACCTCCAAGAATTAATACATTCTGATCCACAGGAATTGTATATCAATCAGTTAGAACACAATGCCCAAGATGACCAAGGGAAAACATCTGGATTAGGTTTATTGTCCATGATAAATGATTATATGGCCACCCTTGGGTGGAAGTTTGAAACTGTAAAAAAGGATCCAGAAGTGATTGCTGTTACTACTATGGCGCAACTGACTGTCTAATGGAGATTGAGAACAATGGCAGAAATTAAACCAATTCAAACTGACGATTATCACATTAGCTACGATAACGAAACGACGACCATCAGTTGCAAGGGTGCCCTGCGATTAAGTGGTATGGACGAATACGAGCCTATTGTGCACTTGTTTAATGAAGTGGCTGATATGAAACTCCCTTTGATTTACTTTGACTTGAAGGAACTGAAGTTTCTCAACAGTTCTGGCATCAATGTCTTGTCAAAATTTGTCATTCGGGTACGTCAGAAAAAGACTGTTGATATGGTATTACAAGGTTCAAATAAAATTCCTTGGCAGGGTAAATCGTTAAAAAACTTGCAACGATTGATGCCCACTTTGACATTAGAGTTGGAATAAGCTTATGGGAGCGCATGGTGTTCATGCCTGCAAAAACACTGACTAGAGAAGACTTCTTGTTGGAAATAGAACGTCTGCACCAAGAACTTGACACAGTCAATAGAGAAAAAACAGATTTAGACATTTTGCTGGAAACGACGACTGAACATGCGGATGCGATTGAAAATGAGCTGTTCTTAGCCAGGGAGGTTGCCGAGGAAGCGACACGCGCTAAGTCTGAATTTCTAGCAAATATGAGTCATGAAATCCGTACCCCTTTGAATGGGATCATTGGCATGACTGATTTATTGCAGGACACAACACTCACAAAAGAACAACAGGATAACGTTAACACCATTCGCACTAGTGGCGAAGTTTTACTGACGCTTATCAACGATATTCTGGATTTCTCTAAAATTGAAGCATACAAGCTAGAACTGGAAAAAAAGCCCTTTGATCTCCGTGTGTGCGTGGAAGAGTCTCTTGATTTATTAGCCTACCATGCCGTTCAAAAAGGACTCAATTTGGCTTATTTGATAGCAGATGACACGCCCGATATTGTGATAGGAGATGTTACCCGGCTACGTCAAATTTTAGTCAATTTGCTCAGTAATGCTGTTAAATTCACGCAACAAGGCGAAGTTGTCGTTTTAGTAAAGGCCCATAAAATATTACATCCCCCTTTAGAAAAAGGGGAAGCTGTTGAACCCAATAAAGAAGTCATTCCTTATGGTTTTGAAAAAGAATCTTTGGAAGAAGAAATATCGGAATATGAAATTATTTTTTCCGTCAAAGACACCGGACTGGGCATTTCAGCTGATCACCTCAACAAATTGTTTCAATCCTTTACCCAAGTAGATGCATCAACAACCCGCAAATATGGGGGTACTGGACTCGGATTGGCGATCAGTAAACGCCTATGTGAGCTGATGGGTGGACGGATCTGGGTAGAAAGTGAGATTGGCAAAGGTTCTACTTTTCATTTCAGTATTGTTACCCACGTTCAATCTAACATTCAGCCTTATGCCTATCTGCACTGCCAGCAATCTCATCTGCTTGGCAAACGTTTTTTGATTAGCATTGACAATTTGACTATAGCGACTATTTTGCAACGGCAAGCTTTGCGGTGGGGGATGGTACCTCATTTGGTTGCGAATAACATGATTGAACTTTTCAGTTGTTTACGTGAAGGTAGACAATGGGATATTGCTCTTTTGGAGAACAGCTCGCCGGATAAAAACAATTGTTTATTATTAGAGAAACTCAGCAAAACGCATCAGTCTTCTTCCTTACCATTAGTTGTGCTGACATCCGTTTGCTTACCCCAGCGTTGTGTACCCTTTTTTACGGCTAGTCTAACTAAACCGATAAAACCTGCAAGACTTTACGAGGTATTGACCGATATCTTTCGTACCGATTCTTCACCTGCTCACACTTCGATAACTTTAAAAAAACAGATTGAAGAGGAATCCATAAAGGAGAAAAAACTACGCATTTTATTGGCTGAAGATAATATGGTTAATCAGAAAGTCGCACTACTGCTGCTTAAACGGCTAGGCTATGATGCCGATATTGTTAGCAATGGTTTAGAAGTTTTAGAAGCTTTGCATGATAAAACTTATGATATAGTCTTTATGGATGTACAAATGCCTGAAATGGATGGACTGACTGCCACTCGCCGTATTATCAAAAAAGGGTCTGAAATACAACGTCCTTATATTATCGCTATGACAGCGAACGCGATGCCAGGTGATAGAGAAATTTGTTTAGAAGCAGGAATGAATGATTATCTGACAAAACCCCTCCGCAAGGAAGAAATTTATAAAGTCATTTTACATTATTTTTCGGTTTGTTAATTCTAGGTTCAGGTTCGTTCTGATTCGCAAATAGCGAATCGCTTTTACGGCATTTTATAATATTAATCAAAAACGCTTGATGAGGCGTTTGTTGCTGGACATCATCAATTTGGATTTCTTAATTTGAATTCTTCGCTCATCAGTTTGGGGTAAACGAGATTATTTTTATATTGCTCGCCTTATCGTTTCAAACTGGGGGTGATTTGCGATTCATGCCCTGGTGGATTATTGAAAAGTCCTTCAACGCTACCCTGGGTTATTCGTTTATTTAGCGTAGCTTCCCTACGGTTCGATGAACTTCGTTTCCTAATTAGCGTAGCTTTACGACGTTTCGTTGTACTATAGTTAAAATCAATCAATTAGTACCATTCAAATCCATTACTTGCACGAAGCCAATATGTTTAATCTTGCTCACCGTCACTTTGTTTTGATGATATTCATGTTTTTTCTAGTTGTGTCTTGCTCATCTGACAATCTATCCTCATCTGATACAATAGACAAAAAAAAGGTTATAACTCTTGTTCAGGAGGAAACGAACGATTATGCCCCTGTTGATGAAATTGAGATGATGATAGTTGAAACCTTCCCAGTACAGGTTAATGTCATCGCCAAAGGTTATTTCAATGACGATTGCACAAAAATTGATCACATTACAGAAGAGCAAAGTGGCAACACCTTGACACTCAAAATGATAACAGTTCGTCAAACCAACAAGGTTTGCAAGCAGGATATCAAGCCTTTTGAAGAAATTATTCCTCTAAATGTAGCAGGGTTTTCAGCCGATATCTATACTGTTAATGTCAACAATAAAAGCGCCATTTTTGAATTAGGGCTGGACAATATTATTCGTTAGTTTTTTTAAATGGCATCTTGATGAATCGTTGTTCAATAAAATAAAGATTTATAAACGGTTTTATCGTGATTAATGAGAATATCCTGAACGCCTTAAAATATTTAATATCTGAATTACTGAACCTATGAACTCATGAACGACTAAAAATCCTGAACTCTTTCAAAATCCCGTGTTATACACTTTGTTCAACATCAATCTAGCATTATAGTATAATAACGAAAATCAATTTAAATAGACTTATTCTTCAATAAACGTAACCCTTTGAAAAGAGGCCACGATACTAAAATGGCAAGTGGCGAATAGCGAATGGCGAATAGTAATCTTAATAATGATTTTCAAATCTAATAACTCAAATTCTGTAAGCCTTGTGAATATAACTCGGTTAATAATCTCATGCATTTTTTAATACTGAGTCAATATTTTCTCCCCGAAACGGGTGCGCCCCAAATCCGATTGGCAGCTACAGTTCGTGAGTTACTACGCCTTGGGCATCAAGTGGAAGTTGTGACAGCCTTGCCAAATTATCCTACGGGTCAGATTTTTGCTGATTATCGGGGACATTTTTATCAAAAGGAAAATTGGGAAGGGGTGCGTGTGCATAGAGTTTGGATGTATGCCGCACAAGGGGCGAGTATCAAACGTTTGCTGAATTATTTTTCTTTTATGGTAACGGCTTTTTGGGGGTTATTAAAGGCGCAAAAACCGGATTATATCTTTGTCGAATCACCCCCCTTGTTTTTAGGCATAACCGCTTATGTGTGTGCGAAATGGTGGCGAGTGCCTTTTATTTTTAATGTTGCCGATTTATGGCCCGATACGGTGAAAGCCCTCGGCTTAATGCATGAGGGTTTTGCATTGCGTCAGGCGGAAAAATTAGAAAGGTGGTTATATCGTAAAGCGAACTATGTTACGGTTGTCACTGAAAGTGTTCGCCAAATTCTTATCAACGATAAACACGTTCCTGCACACAAAGTCTTATTATTACCTAATGGCGTTGATACACAATTATTCCAACCGCAACCTGCGGATGCTGCTTTTCGAGCCACTCTCGGTTTACCAGAGGGTAAACACTTGATTTTATATGCCGGAACACATGGCTATGCACATGGTATGGAAGTGATATTGCAAGCGGCACAGTTATTAACAGAGACGAATGTATTATTCTTGTGCGTTGGTGGGGGATCCGACAAAGCGCGTATTCAACAACTTTGCGAACAGAAGGCACTTAAAAATGTACTCTTTTGGGATTCTCAACCCCCTGAATTGATTGCCCGTCTCTATAGTTTAGCCTTTGCTGGCATTTCTACTTTTCGCGACTCGAAATGGCTTGAATGTACACGCCCTGCAAAAACATTACCTATCATGGCATCTGGTAAACCCGTATTGTTTAGCAGTGCCGGTGAAGGTGCACAATTAGTTGCAGAAGC
>Ga0316201_10004540_pt1 | contig 10492 bp, 9 predicted proteins | sample CS6wburrow_MG_FD_204516 | JGI IMG/M metagenome (GOLD analysis project Ga0316201, IMG submission 204516) | Coastal sediment microbial communities from Delaware Bay, Delaware, United States - CS-6 worm burrow | ecosystem: Environmental > Aquatic > Marine > Coastal > Sediment | place: USA: Delaware... | reverse complement strand
ATTAAGCGCAACTGCGGCATCTTTTGGATTGTCAGCATTGGCCATAACAAACATTCTTGACTGTCGATCAGCAATTTCCATCAATTCTTTGAAATCACCACTTATTTCAGGTTCAATGGTCTTAAGTTTGCCACTGAAGACCTGGCCTGTGGTACCGTTAAGAGAAATCCAATCTCCTTCTTTAAAGGTCTTTCCACCGGCGGTCAGTATCCTTCTACTGTAATCTATATTGACGGAACCTGCTCCGGTAATACAACATTTACCCATTCCTCTGGCGACAACTGCAGCATGAGAGGTCATTCCTCCTCTGCTGGTCAAAATACCTTGTGCACTATCCATACCTTGGATATCTTCAGGAGAGGTTTCTACTCTGACCAAAATTACTTTTTTACCAGCTAATTGCCACTCTTCTGCATCAGTAGCAAAAAAGACAAGTTGTCCTGAAGCAGCACCAGGAGATGCTGCTAATCCATGGGCTATTTCTTCCGCTTCTGCCATTTCTTTTTCTTCAAAGACCGGGTGTAACAACTCATCCAGCTTATTCGCATCAATTCTTAATATTGCTTCTTTTTCGTCGATCAGTCCTTCTTTCAGCATATCTGTCGCAATTTTTATCATTGCTGCACCTGTACGCTTTCCTCCTCTGGTCTGTAGTATCCACAATTTTCCTTCTTCTATGGTAAATTCGAGATCTTGCATATCCCCATAGTGATTTTCCAGTATGGTTCTTACTTTATCTAATTCTTTGAATTGGGTAGGCATCAATTCCTCCAAACTCAGAAAGTCCTTTTTTCTAACTTCTTCCGTAACATTTGCCAATGCTGCCCATCGTTCAGAACCTTGTTTGGTAATCTGCTGCGGAGTACGAATCCCGGCAACAACGTCTTCTCCTTGCGCATTGACCAAATATTCTCCTACAAATGCATTTTCTCCGGTTGCCGGATCCCTTGTAAATGCTACCCCGGTAGCAGAATTAGTTCCTGAATTACCAAAAACCATGGTTTGTACATTTACCGCGGTTCCCCACTCATGAGGTATATTGTTAATTTTTCTGTATTGAAACGCTCGTTTTCCAATCCAACTATCAAATACGGCCAGAATGGATGCCCATAATTGCTCGAATGGATCTTCAGGAAGTGGTTTTCCCGTTACAGCATTAATCTTATTTTTAAATAATACCACTAATTCTTGTAAATCAGCTATAGAAAAATCAGTATCGAGTTCAATTCCTTTTCTTTCTTTCAATCCATCAATGATTAATTCAAATGGATCATGATCTTCTTTAAAAACGGGTTTGAGACCTAGTACCACTGAACCGTACATCTGTACAAAACGACGATAAGAATCCCATGCCAGTCTTTCATTATTGGTACGTCTGGCAAATCCTTCAGCAACTTCGTCATTCATTCCCAGGTTCAGTACAGTATCCATCATTCCAGGCATAGAAATTCTGGCTCCAGATCTTACTGATAATAGCAACGGATTCGAAGGATCGCCGAACCGTTTGCCTGTCATTTTCTCTATTTTATCCAAAGATGCTTTGACTTGCTCTTTTATTTTTCCCAATACTTCCTTCCTTCCTTTTTGAAAATACTGCGTGCAAGCTTCTGTTGAAATGGTAAATCCGGGAGGCACGGCCAGCCCAATATGATTCATTTCTGCGAGATTTGCTCCTTTTCCACCGAGGAGGATACGGTCATTTTTGTTACCTTCAGCTGTTCCATTTCCAAAAGAATAGACAAATTTTTGTTCCATCATATATGGTTTTTATTATTAATTCAATTTCGAGTGATTTGCTTATTGATTTTCAAATCGGGCTCAAATTAGTTTATTTATACACTGCAATAAATAACCCCAATTAGCCACTAGGATAGTCTTAGTCATGCCCCATCAGAATCCAGATCATTTTCCTTTTCAGTTAATTAGAATAGAAGCGAATCTGGTCCAGGTAAGCATACTGGGGACTGAAATAGTCCGTTTTTTTTTTTTGAAAAAACAAAATGAAAGCCTCCACAAGACTAGCTCCAGCAAGAAATTCTTTCCGTTTAAAAATCTTCATTCAGAAGTAAGGGGATTGTTTATAAACTAGTAAAAACAGCCTTAAGCTGTTTTGTATTCAAGACTTCATTTTCGTTTTAAAATACAAAACGGTATATATTAAACAGTAAACAATGAAAAATAATAAATCATACGACCTCTTGGTTAGAAGTGAAATATAAAAACAAAAGACGATTTTTTACGCCGCTTCTAAAGCCATAGCGACACAAGGCTGGATTTAGATGGCTGAACGGTCCGATGGAATCGATTTAATGATTTGGATCAATAAGAAAGAAACCTTAAACTACGGCTCGAGACATAGGAAAGCAAAAGTCAATTCATTGGTTTGTGATTCCTTTTTTTACCATCGAGGGAATAAAAACGAATATGATAGGAAAATACTAGTTGGTAGTCGGTAAGAAGTTTTGATTCATACCATATACCCAGATCAGTAATATTACGAACAATACAAATACTAAAAACACAATCCCAATTGCTTTTCCTTTTGATCCCCAGTTTTGATTATTACTTGCCATCTTAGATTTCTATTCATTTATTTAACCACAAAGAAACCATAATTTCCATAAAAAGTTGATAATTTATCATAAATATTATCCTCAACCTGCCCCTATTAATTAAACTAAAATATTTCTAATCTAACCATTCCTAACAAATTGATCCTGTGATTTTTAATATGAAAAAATATTTTACTCTTCTTTTATTATAGACAATTGGATAGATTTAATTCCGGGAAGCGCTTCTTCCCTTGACCACTGGGAAACCGTAACTGTATAGTTCCCTATTTCTGGGAAGGAAAAAGAATTTTGCATCAAAACTTCTTTAAGACAATCGTTCCCTTTGCAGGTTCCTTCCCATATTCCATTTGCATCCAATAGATTAATGGAAACTACTTGCTTGGTAGGAGGCAATACAGGAAATTCAGTTCCAATATTTAAATAAATATTTTCGTAGGAAAAAGAGGGAATATGATTGAGACGGAGAACCATCTTATATAGACTGGTAGTATCATTTACTTTAAATGAATATTCCAAAACTTCCTCGTATCTCCATTCGTTTCCATTAATGCTTTTAGTATCTTGATATAAAATTTCAGGGCCACAAGCTGTAAACAAGAGCATCCATATAGATCCTAAGAGAACAAGAAACGACTTGCGAAGATTCATGATTCAATTGCTAATTAAAATAGTCCCGCATCCTTTCAAAAAATCCTTTTTCAAATTTTTCAGGATTAGGTTGGAAGTTTGGCAAGCTTCTCATTTGTTCCAGTATTTCTCTTTCTTGGTCATCCACTTTTTTTGGAGTCCAAATATTTACATTGATCAGCTGGTCTCCCTTACCATAACTCTGAACACTGGGTAGTCCTTTTCCTCTTAATCGGAAAATTTTGCCCGCTTGGGTACCAGGGGGTACTTTTATTTTGACTTTTCCTGCTAAAGTAGGAACTTCTACTTGGGTTCCTAATGCGGCATCTGCAAAATTCAGGAATAGATCGTAAACAATATTTTTTCCATCTCGAGAGAAATATTCGTGGGGCTTTTCTTCGATTGATATAAGAAGGTCGCCATTAGATCCACCATTTTTACCGGCATTTCCTTTCCCCCGCATGGATAATTGCATTCCATCTTCCACTCCGGCAGGAATTTCTATTTCTATGGTCTCTTTGTCCATTACCCGACCATCACCTTTACATTTATTGCATGATGCTGTAACCATTTTTCCACTTCCGCTACAAGTAGGACACACGGTAGTAGTTTGCATTTGTCCCAGGAAAGTAGATCTAACTTGCCTGACATATCCTGACCCTCCGCAAGTCCCGCAAGTTTTCACCGAGGAGGAGTCTTTGGCTCCTGTACCATTGCATTGGTCACAAGATTTTTGCTTTTTTACCTTGATTTTCTTGGTAACACCGGATTCAATTTCTTCCAGTGTTAGGCTCACTTTGATTCGGAGATTCGAACCCTTCTGTCCCCCAGCTCTACTGCGACTACCACCACCTCCAAAAAAGCTTTCAAATGGACTACCTGAGTCTCCAAAAATATCACCAAATTGGCTGAAAATATCATCCATGGTCATACCTCCTCTTCCTCCATAGCCAGCATTTCCATCTACACCGGCATGACCATACCGATCATAGCGGGCTTTTTTATTATCATCACTCAGCACTTCATATGCTTCTGCAGCTTCTTTAAACTTTTCTTCTGCTTCTTGATCACCCGGGTTTCGATCTGGGTGAAATTTCATAGCCGTTTTTCGGTAGGCTTTTTTTATTTCATCCGTGCTGGCGCTCTTGGGAACTCCTAAAATTTCGTAATAGTCTCGCTTAGCCATATTTTTTTATTTCCCGACAACTACTTTCGCGTGACGGATAATTTTATCATTTAAGTAATATCCTTTCTCCACTGTATCAAATACCTTTCCTTTTTGATCTTCAGATGGAGCTGGAATTTCGGTGATGGCTTCGTGCAGTTCAGGATCAAATGGTTCTCCATTACTTTCCATTTCTTTCAGGCCCTTATTACCTAATACACTGTATAACTTGTTATACACTAAATTTACTCCATCACTAAAAACCTCTTTGGTGTTTTCGTCATCGGCACTTTTCTTTGCTCGATCGAAATCATCCAGAATTGGCAACAAAGCTTGCATAGTATCTTGAGCAGCATTTTTCATCAATTCAAGACGCTCTTTCATATTTCTCTTTTTAGCATTGTCAAATTCAGCGAATAACCGTAAATATTTGTCTTTTGCTTCGCTTAATTCCGACTCCAATTCTTCTATCGTACTTTGATGTTCTTCGATGATCACCTCTAACTCTTTTATTTTTTTAGATTCAGCTTTATCCGGAGTACCTTTCGATTTATTCTCCTTCGTTTTCCTTGCCATTTTATCTCTTAATTTTTTATACAACTTCTAATTTTATCCAGTAAATAAGTCAATGAGACAGCATTTCAACTGTCAATTATCTATTACAAAACATTTGCCATTTGAATATTATAGCCAATTTGGCACAATGATAAGAATATCAGGGGTCAGAGTGTCAGAATAATCGTTTTTTCTTTGTCAATCTTTCTTTCTTCTTTCCAACATTCGATCAATCTCAGCGATGTCCAGATTAACTCCGATAATTTCCCCTTTTTCATTCAGAAAATATTTTGTTGGAATTTCTTTTACTCCATATTGACTGACTATGGGAGATTTAAACCTTTCCGTTTGGGCTATATGATACGGCCATTCCAAGCCATCTTTCTGTATGGCCGTCTTCCAGGATGCTTCTCTATTTTCCACCCCTATGCTTACTACTTCAAAGCCGGAAGCATCTGTAAATATAGAATTGTTGTGTTTATTGTACAAATCAACCAATTGTGGATTTTCACGGCGGCACGGTCCGCACCATGAGCCCCAAAAATCAATCAAAACATATTTCCCTTCCAGGTCACTCAAATTAAATGAATCCCCGTTTAGCAACTCGGCTTTAAACTGAGGAGCTTTTTGCCCATTGCTATATTTGGGTAATTTATAAAAATAATATCCCGCATATCCAATTATCAATAAGACCAGTAATATATTGAGTAGCTTATTCATTTTTTATATTTATAACAATAACAACACAAAAATGACGAAATATTCTACAATTCTTAGATAATTTTAGTTTTCTTCCAGACATTACACGTCAAAACCACCGACATGAAACGAGTATTTGTTCCTGAAAAAACAGACCCAAAAGACTTACACCAGCTATTATTGGGAGCCGTTGCTCCCCGACCTATTGCTTTCGTTTCATCCTATGGTGAAAATGGAATTGCAAACCTTGCTCCCTATAGTTATTTCGTAGCAATCAGTTCAAATCCACCAATCGTGGCTTTTTCGGTTTCCCGCAAAAAAGGAGATGCTCCGGATAAAGATTCCCTTCTGAATGCAAAAGTCAAACAAGAATTGGTAATCAATACCGTTCATTACGGAATCGCTCAGCAGATGGTCCTTACTTCAATAGCTTTTGATCGGGGAATTGATGAATTTAAAAAATCAGGTTTAACTTCCGTCCCCGCCTTAAAAGTGGATGCTCCCATGGTTGAAGAATCCTATATCAATCTGGAATGTAGAGTCCGGGAAATTAAAAATTTTGGGAACCATCCAGGCGCAGGGAATTTGGTTATCTGTGATGTAGTGCATATTCATATTAATCGAAATATTTTGGGCGAAGGGGATAGAATAGATCCTTTCAAGGCAGATATATTGGGAAGGCTTGGAAGAGCATTTTACACGCGAGTAACTCCAGAATCCATTGAAAAAATATATCAGAACACCCAAGATGAAATAATTGGATTTGATGCCCTACCTAATAAAATAAGGTCCAATTCCATCCTTTCCGGAAATGAAATAGCCCAGATGGCCAAATTAACTTTATGGCCTAATCCAGCAGAAATTGAAAAATGGAAAAAAAGAAAAATCAAAACACCAGAAGAGGAGGCCAGAAGGCTCATAAAAGACGGCCAAGCTCAAGATGCCCTGGCGCTATTAATGGCGGCTTATACCCCTTAAATTTAATTTTTGATTAGATTTGAAAATCAGAAAAGTTTCTGATTGCGTTCTTATTCGAAATTCCTTATGAAACGAAGAAAATTTTTATATCAATCTGGTTTGGGCCTTTTGGCTACAACTTTTCCAAATATTATTATTCCTAAGAAAAAAGAATCCATTGGAGTTGCTTTGGTCGGATTGGGATATTATAGTCGTGACTTGTTGGCACCGGCATTGCAATTAACCAAGCATTGCCATCTGGCAGGAATTGTTACCGGAACCCCTTCTAAAATTCCGGTCTGGCAGAAGAAATATGCCATTCCTGACAACAACGTATACAATTATCAGGATATGCACAAGGTCGCAGATAATCCCTCTATTGATGTTTTGTATATTGTCACCCCAAACGGCCTGCACTTAGAACATGCTGAAATAGCCGCTAATGCGGGAAAACACGTCTGGTGCGAAAAACCAATGACGACTACTGGGGCAGATGCACAGAAAATGATTAAAACCTGCCGAAAGAACAAGGTTCAATTAACCATTGGTTATCGGATGCAACACGAACCAAACACCAGAAAAATAATGGAGTGGGCCTCGTCCAGGCCTTTCGGAAAAATTAAATCATTTTATGCGGAAGCGGGTTGGTATAATAGAGGAGGCAACCATTGGAAATTAAGAAAAAAACTTGGCGGAGGAGCCATGTATGACATGGGCACATATCCATTAAATGCAGCAAGATATGCTACCGGAGAAGAACCTATTGCCATAACCGCCAGACATGTGATCAATCGTCCGGCTATTTTTACTGAAGTAGATGAAACGACAGAATTTACCCTTGAATTCAAAAGTGGTCTGGTAGCGGAGTGTGTTACCAGTTTTGGCAAGCGTGTAAATCGCCTTGAAGTCACCTGTGATAAAGGAAACTACTTTCTGGAACCATTCCAATCATATACAGGGGTAAGAGGAAAAACAAGTGACGGCAGGCTGCTTGACGCCTATATTGAAAACCAGCAATCCAGACAAATGGACGATGACGCCAAATCCATTATTTATGAAACGGCACCTTTGGTTCCAGGGGAAGATGGGTTAAAAGACATGTTAATAATTGATGCCATCTTTGAGAGTGCCGGGAATAATGGTCAAAGAATAAGTCTGGTTTAAAGTTATAGATATATTGAAGGTAAGGAATGCGTCGAGGAATGCAGATAATTATTCTACTATAATTTATCGTCTCCTGTATAATTTAAAATGGTTGGAATGCGTATAGGATACATGCGTTATTTATTGCTTTTTTCTATTTTTTTTGTTTGGCTTTCCTGTGTTACTGATAAGCGAGAAATTCCTATCCCTGACATAGATAATATTGACATTGAATTTGACATCATTCGCTTCGAAACCGCCCTCCAAAATATTGATACGAATCAAATAGAATCCGGGTTTAAAATACTTCTTGACCAATACCCTGGCTTTACAAATCTCTATTTCAAGAAAATTGTCCCGATAAATGAAGACAATTACGGAAAGTCATTTAATGAAGAACTGGCTAAGTTGTTAAAAGACCAACGATTCCGGACCCTTATCGATACCATACAGGATTTGTATCCCCGATTTGAAACTCAAATTGGGGCAGACCTGGAAAAAGCCTTCAAAAATTACAAGTACTATTTCCCGGAATTTATTGCCCCTCAGATATACACCTTGGTATCAGAATTTGCCTATCAGCAATTTTTATTTGAAGAACAACCTGGAGTTGAAGGAATGGGAATCGGATTAGACTTATTCCTGGGAAGTCAATTCCCTTACCAAAAGATTGCTCCGGGATTACCTTCCTTTTCTGCCTACTTAACCAGAACATTTACCCGAGAACACATTGTTCGTAAAGCGGTAAAAACGATATTGGATGACCGCTGGCCACCGGAAAGAAATCAAACATTGCTAGACTTTATGATTTCAAATGGCAAAAAATTATACCTTCTCCAGCGAATCTTACCGGAAACACCAGATTCTGTTATTATGGAATATTCCAGCGATCAGATGGACTGGGTTAAAGAAAACGAATTGTCAATCTGGTCTTTTTTCTTTGGAGAAAAATTATTTTACGAAACGAATATGCTAAAAATCAACAAATACATCAATGTCAGTCCGGATTCACCTGGGATGCCTGCCCAGGCTCCTGGAAGAACCGGGAACTATATCGGCAAGCAAATAATTAATGCCTACATGGAACGCCATCCTGAAACCACAATGCAAGATTTGCTTCGATTACAAGATGCTCAAAAAATCATGGATCTTTCCAGATATAAACCCCGTCAAAGAAAATAGGTATTTTTTTTGCTGATATAAGAATGGTAAGCCAATACATAAAATTAAAAAAAAGAAAATTATGACTAATCGTGTCATTCCTCTCATAGATTTATCTAAATACATCCACGGTTCTAACGAAGAGAAAAAGAAAGTAGTAGACCAGTTGGGAAAAGCCTTTCACGAAGTTGGTTTCGTAGGAGTGGTAAATCACGGTATTGATCCAGATTTAGTCGCAGATTTCTATCGGGCCTCTAAAGAGTTCTTTTCCCTTCCTGTGCCAATAAAAAGAAAATATGAAGTGGCCGGACTTGCCGGACAACGTGGATATACCTCCTTTGGTAAAGAACACGCCAAACAATCCAAAGTAGCTGATTTAAAAGAGTTTTTTCAAATTGGTCAATTCGTGGCTCCAGATGACCCAAGGAAAGAAGAATATCCAGATAATGTTTATGTAGAAGAAGTACCCAATTTTTATGCTCTGGGCAAAAGACTGTATAAATCCTTTGAAAAAAGCGGAGGACATCTGCTGCGCGCTATTGCAGATCATCTGGAATTAACCAATGATTATTTTGAGGAAAAGATAAAACAAGGTAATAGCATCCTACGGACCATCCATTATCCCCCTATTACTGAGGAGCCCCGATCAGCTATTCGTGCTGAACAGCATGAAGACATTAATCTAATTACGCTCCTGGTGGGAGCATCCGCAGGAGGTCTCCAATTACTAAATGCAGAAGGACAATGGCTGGACATTGTTCCTGGTGAAAACGAGATTGTAATCAATGTAGGAGATATGCTTCAACGGTTGACCAATAATTATTTAAAATCAACCACCCATCGGGTAGTAAATCCACCAAAAGAAGAATGGCACGTACCAAGGTTATCCATCCCTTTTTTCTTGCATCCAAAAAGTGAAATGCCGCTTGATTGCCTGAAAGAATGTGTATCTGAAGAAAATCCTTTATACTATGAGCCTATCACAGCTGGAGCGTATCTGGATGAGCGATTGCGGGAAATTGGTCTAAAAAAATAGCATTCCGGACCGAAATATTGATATACAATCAATTAAATTGTATTTTTGCGAAATAATAAAGAAAGTCGAAACGAAAATTGCTTAAAAAAGGTTAGCAGAAATACGTTTGCATTCTTTTTGTAGACATTAATGAATTAAATTAAAAAGATATGTTTCCATTAATATTCGGACTAGGTCCCCAGGAAATTTTGGTAGTTGCCGTTGTTATTTTAGTTCTTTTTGGAGGACGAAAAATACCTGAATTAATGCGGGGCTTAGGTCAAGGAATCCGTGAATTCAACAATGCCAAGGCAAATATTGAAACGGAAGTAAAAGAAAGCATAAAAGAAATAGAAGAGGATAAGAAAAAATAGTTTTCCTCTCTTGAGCATAGAAACGAAAACCATCATTTCCATGAAAGGAGATGGTGGTTTTTGCGTTTACCTCTATGTTATTTAGGTCCAGAATAACGCATTTTTAATATTGTGGATACTGTAGTTTATTCTTCTGCAAAATGCAATAACTTTCTAAGACCTTCCCACCTCGTTATTGTTTATAATTTTTTTTTAAACCTAATGGTGGACTTACTTTCGCCAG
>Ga0316201_10004539_pt1 | contig 10492 bp, 7 predicted proteins | sample CS6wburrow_MG_FD_204516 | JGI IMG/M metagenome (GOLD analysis project Ga0316201, IMG submission 204516) | Coastal sediment microbial communities from Delaware Bay, Delaware, United States - CS-6 worm burrow | ecosystem: Environmental > Aquatic > Marine > Coastal > Sediment | place: USA: Delaware... | reverse complement strand
AATTGTGCTTGTGGTTATTGGGATCATGATTGCGGTGCAATTTAATAACTGGAACGAATCCAGGAAGCGACAATTAGAAATAGACAAATTGCTTTACGATATAGAACAAGATTTAATAGCCAATTATTATCAGGCAGATCAGGCACTTTCCTTTTACAAAGAACAGGATTCAATAGCTAAACTCATAGGGGACAACAAGCTTACTAAAAAGGACTATAAAGAGAACTATTCCTTAAATTATTATGTTGCCAATTGGGAGAACTATGTGCCAAGCAATAAGAATTTAAATCAGTTCGTAGAAGCCGAAAAAATTATAGATTTAAAATATAAGTCCATCTTGGAATCGGCCAAGAACTTACAATTATATCAAGCTGTTTTAGACGATGCGTGGTCCAACCTTGAAGAAAATATTGATGAAAATACAAATGCCATTTCATCTCAGTTATGGTATGTTAAAAATGACTCCATATCCACTGCAAAACGTTTGGACTATTTGGTTGACAGTTCTGAATACAAGGTCTTAGCTTTAAGGTATTGGATAATGACACAAAACTATTACGACAAAATCTCGCGTTATCGTGCACAATCCATGGCTACTTTAATCACTATAAAAAGAATCACTTCTAATTATGATAGCTCTGAAATTAAGGAATTGTGTCAAAGTTTGGGAATGCCACCCTATTTAGAATATGATTGTAATACCCCTTTATTAGAGTTGCAACATCTACGAGATGTTAGGTCTAGTGCGCTTTATGGTAACTTAACAGATAAAGAAGTTCGTCTTTTTGTAACAAATAACAAGGGGAGAAAAGTTGTTGATTTTAAAGTCGCACCATTTACGTTCAGAACCATTCCTGGCTCCCAATATTTTGGCATTGATGGTGATAATAATGTACTTGTTCAACTTTTAGATGACAATGGCAACTGTATAAAAAAGTATGGTGCACCTGAAAATGGCTATTTACTAATTGAATAATGCTAAAATGATTAAATTCTTTCATCAAATACGTCAATCATTACTTTTGGAAAATAAAACAGGCAAGTACTTAAAATATGCTGTCGGGGAAATTGTGCTTGTAATGATAGGGATTCTACTTGCGCCGTAAGTAAATAACTGGAACGAGGAAAGAAAAGATAGAGATAAGAGTCATGACGTGCTCTTGGAAATCAGGGAAAATGTTCAATTCAATACTTCACAGTTCAAGGCCGAAATAAGGGAAGAAAAAAATGTCATCAAGTCCATTGACATTGTTTTGAAAAATATTAATAAATACAGGAAATATCACGATTCACTCGATTTTCATATGTACAACATTGGTTACTGGCCCTCATCATCAAGAAAATCTTCTGGATATGAAACTTTAAAGTCACAGGGTGTAGAGCTAATCAAGTCCACTGGAATCCGACAATCAATTATTGATTTATATGAGAAAACGTATAACGAAATATCAGAAATCATTTTAGAATCAAGAGCTGACCATGAGACTAGCATAGTTCCAATTAAAACAGAATTATTTTTTTTCCACCCTTCAAATCCTAACTTACCATTTGATGAACACAGAGCAACTCCTTTTAATTATGATGAGGTAATTAATTCACAAAAATTCAAGGGTATTTTTAGTTATTGGCGTAACCAAAGGACCGTAGCAACTAGACTCAGGCAAGCTGCTATAGATAAAAATAATGAATTGATTAATGCGATAAATAATGAACTTGATAAGAATTAATATACGATTACCAACAATGGGAATAATTAACCCGCCCGAACGCCCGCCTGACCACATTCGGGCAGGTGCCGTTCGGTACGGGCGGGTTGCCACCTATCTCCTACTCCATCCTATGTTATAAAAGACAAACCACTACTCTTCTGTGACTCTATCGAATGTGGTGGCAATTGTCCTTTAAAACATAAAAGCTGGGCACAGCAGGGCGATATACATAGGATTACAGATGAATCGATCTTGAGTGGTAGTATTGCTCCAAGGGATATGGACAGCCCCCCATTGCCATATCACATAAGGTATTCTGCTATGGCCAGTCAACCAACTGGTGCTTTTTAAAACTCCGTTATGCGAAGTTCTATAGAATGTATTACATTGTGGTTTTGAACCAAACCACTAAAATTTAAATGCCGTATGAAATTAGCAACTGCCGTACTTTTTATCAGCATGGGCATTATCCTTGGATGTAAAGAACAAAAACCTACCGCCCGGCCCGATGATTCAGCTTCTCTGGCCAGTTTGTTCCAGGCCTATTATGAGTTCAAGCTGCGCATTAATCCCATTGAAGCCTCCAAGGCCGGGGAAAACAAGTACAATGATCACATTGCCAATTATATATCGGATGCCTACCAACAAGACCTGATCACCAATTACACCCAATTTCTGGATGCTGCCGGCACCTATGATTCCATTAGTGTTTCCCCTGCCCAATGGATGAGCTTAAAGGTATTGCAGTGGGATTGTGACATAAAACGGGAAGGATTAACCAATAAAATGGTCACCATTGCCTCCCCCATCTACGATATGCCCACTTTTGAGCTGATGCCCTTGGCACAGATTTCCTCCCTTCAATTGTACGTCTCCCAATTGGCCGCGGGAAAGAGCGTACAACCCTTTCATACCGTGGAAGATTATGAAAACTGGCTCAAACGAATAGACGACTATCTTGTTTTTCTGGATACCTGTATGGCTAAAATGAGAATTGGTATGGACAAGGGCATTGTGCTGCCCAAGACACTCACCCAAAAGATGATTCCCCAATTGGACGGTTTTATTTTGGACCCTGTACCTCAACATTTGTTCTATACGCCCATAACCGCAATGCCCGAAGGGTTTTCCAAGGAAGACCAGGACCGCCTTTCCAAGGCCTATATTTTTATGATCACGGACAAATTAAAGCCCAAATATATTCAATTACAAGATTTTTTAATCAAAGAATACCTCCCTGCTTGCAGGGAAACAGATGGGTTGGGCGCATTGCCCAACGGTCCAGAAACCTACAACTATCTCGTTAAATACCACACCACTACCACCATGAACGTGGATGAAATCCATGAACTGGGAAAAAGTGAGGTGGCTCGCATTCTTTTGGAAATGGAAAAGGCCAAGAACGCTATAGGGTTCCAAGGGGACCTAAAAGCCTTTTTTGAACATATTAGAAAACGAAAGGACCAAATGCCCTTTACCGCCCCAGAACAGGTCATTGCCAATTTCAATGTTATAAAGGACAGGATAACCCTAAAATTAAATGACGTATTTGATATGCAACCAAAGGCCGATTTTGAAGTAAGGCGCACGGAAGCGTTCCGCGAGGCCTCTGCCAGTGCAGAATATGTTCCTGGTACCAAAGACGCATCCAGGTCGGGTATTTTTTATGTGCCCATTCCAGATGTTACCACCTACAACAAATATGCGGATGAGTCCCTCTTTTTGCACGAGGCGATCCCGGGGCACCACTATCAATTATCATTGCAACAGGAAAATAAAAAGCTACCCGAATTTCTCCACCCGGAGAGTATGGGGGTATTTGTGGAAGGATGGGCGCTTTATGCCGAATCCTTGGGAAAAGAATTGGGACTGTATAAAGACCCTATTCAGTACTTCGGGATGCTGAGCATGGAAATGCACAGGGCCATACGCCTTGTGGTCGATTCTGGCATTCATGGCAAGGGCTGGACAAGGGAAGAAGCCATAAAGTATTCCTTGGATCACGAAGCAGAATCAGAAGCCTCCGTAATTTCAGAAATAGAACGATATATGGCCACTCCTGGGCAGGCGCTGTCCTATAAGATCGGTCAATTGAAAATCAGGGAGCTGAGGACACGAGCGGAAGTTACCTTAGGGGAACGTTTTAGTATTCGGGAATTCCATAATCAAGTATTGAATTCGGGTAGCTTGCCACTTGTACTTTTGGAGGAAAAAATCGAAACATGGATCAAAAATGGAGGGCCAAAAAGCTAACCCTGTCCCCTTCGCTATTTTTTTTGTACCACTTAAAACTATTATACACCACAATAGCGTCTATTGCTCTCTATAATGTGGCGGTCTTTAAATACGGCTTCAGTTATTTAGTATAAAGCTTTAAAAGATAATTCAGTTACTTGATAATGTAACCGCCAACCATTACTTCACATGATTAAATTCTTCCGACAATTACGCCAACAACTATTAACAGAAAACCTACCTACCGGACAGGCAGGTTAAATCAGCAAATATCTTACTTCATCCAAGGCTAACAAAGACCAACCAAGGCAACATCTGTGACTCTCAACAATGTGGTGGTCTAATAAAGGTCTGGGAATCTTACCCAGATACCTGATGAAAATCATTGCCTCAGCCAAAAGGGTTGTGTAATTTTTGGATTAGACTAGAATCTTAATATTTACGATCATTTAAATGATTCGTAAAAACGACGAATGGGCACATGCAACAACATCGCCTGGTAGCTAATCATGTTTACTGAGATTGTAGGCTAGACTGCCTTGATAGGGTCAGAGGAAGCTGCATTTGGGATGCTCCAGAACAGCCAGCCATAATAACCCCTGGGAATTCCGGCAACCCTGCCTTTACCTCTTATTGTTTAAGGTATAATTAACTATCTTAGAGCGATACATGAATCTAAAAAAATACATAGCAGAGCTTAAAAGGCGTAATGTATTTAAACCAGCCATAACCTATCTAATAGTGGCATGGTTAATTGCTCAGGTATCCGATATTATTCTTCCAACTTTTAATGCACCGCCTTATTTTATGAAAACCTTGATCATTATTTTGATCATAGGTTTTCCGCTCATTTTAATTTTGGCTTGGATATATGAATTGACACCAAAAGGAATTATGAAAACTAAGAATGTTGAGGCTGAGACGTCAATATCAGCACAAACGAACCATCGGCTCAACAATGAAAATAAAAAACTAGTAGTATTACCTTTTCAGAACATCAGTTCGAACAATGGCAACGATTATTTTAGTAACGGGCTGACGGAAGAAATCATTATTCGTTTGTCCGGAATCGAGGAGCTTGACATCGCTTCACGAAACACTTCCATGCGGTATAGAGATTCTGAATTGGATAATGAATCATTGGGTCGGGAATTAAAAGCGAGATACCTTTTACAAGGAACTGTACGCAGGCATAAAGACGATTTAAGAATTTCAACGGAGTTAGTTGATGTTGAAAAGGATTCTACACTTTGGGCCGAGATTTATCAAGGCAATATAGCAGATGTTTTTGTTATTCAGGAACAGGTATCGAAGAAGATTGTAAAGTCATTGCAACTAAAGCTTAGTCCCAAAGAAAAAGTGGCGCTAGGCAAAAAAGCAACGCTGAATAGTGAGGCGCATGATGCTAACCTAAGAGCTCGTGAGTTTTTGTTTAGATATACAAAGAGCTATCTTCTTTTAGCTATAGATCTTTTTCAAAATGCAATAGATTTAGACCCAAAATATGCTGCTGCTTATGCCGGTATGAGTGAGGCTTGTGCCTTGTTATATGAAACACACGATAGAAATCCCATATGGCTTGCAAAAGCCGAAGAATCAGCATTGAAAGCACTAATTTATGATCCTGCCTCATCTGAGGCGTACAGTGCTCTTGGACTGGCCTATTATAATAAAAATTTACTAAACGAAGCACTGATTGCGGTTCAAAAGGCAATTTCATTTGACCATGACAATTTTTTTGCCTATTGGATTAGGGGCCGACTCTATAGAATGATGGACAGAGATTCTGAAGCTATAGTTGATTTCAATAAAGTATTACATCTTAATGGTGATTTCCATTCGGCTTTTGGCGATTTGCAGATGGCGTATGAAAAATTAGAGGATAAAAAAAATCTACAGGATTGTATTCAAAAGGCGGCATTATTTTACCCATCCTATTTGCTGCGAAACCCTGATGACGCGCGTGCCCACCAATTTTATGCCTTAACATTGAAAAGGCTGGGTCGTTTGGAAGAAGCTAAAGTAGAAATGCATAAAGGTATCAAACAAAACCCCAATGATCCAATTATTATTTATAATGCCGCCTGTTTTTATGCCATGATAGGTGATAAAAAAACGTCAATTGAAAATCTCAAAAAAGCAATAGATAATGGGTTTGGAAATTATGAATACATTAAACATGACCCCGATTTACATAGCTTAAGAAAGGAACCGGGTTTCATTGCACTAATGCAAGGTAAATAACCGGTTTAAGATAAACGAGAAGGGAATTTAGTCCAGCTCAATTTTATAAAGGAAATATGAAAGCAGCAATTTATGAAGCATATCAAGGCCCTATAACGATACAGAATGTCGCAGATCCCACTCCTCAGAAACATGGGGTTATTATTTCAGTGAAAGCTACTGGAATGTGTCGTAGTGATTGGCATGGTTGGATGGGTCATGACATGGATATTGAATTGCCTCATGTACCTGGGCACGAGTTTGCCGGAACAGTAGAGGCCATTGGAAAAAATGTCAAATATTTTCAAATAGGAGACAGGGTTACAGCTCCATTTGTATGCGGATGTGGAAGTTGTGGACAATGTTTATCAGGTAATCATCAAGTGTGTGATCATCAATCACAACCTGGTTTTACGCATTGGGGTTCTTTTGCAGAATACGTTGCCTTGGATTATGCTGATATTAACCTAGTAAAACTGCCAGAAGAAATTAACTACATAACCGCAGCACCATTAGGCTGCCGGTTTATTACGTCTTTCAGGGCAATAGTTGCCCAGGGAAAAGTTTCAGGAGGTCAATATGTTGCTATACATGGTTGTGGCGGTATAGGACTATCTGCAATAATGATAGCGAATGCCTTGGGAGCTCAGGTAATTGCTATAGATATCAACGATGAGACCTTAGAATTCGCAAAAGAATTAGGAGCTATGGCAACCATAAATGCCGCCCAAAATACTAACATCGTGGAACATATCAAAACGATATCGCATGGTGGAGTCCATGTTTCTGTTGATGCCCTTGGAAGTGCCATTACATGTTTTAATTCTATTGCCAATTTAAGGAAAAGGGGCAAACACATCCAGGTTGGTTTGATGACAGGAAACCATAAAAACCCTAAGATTCAAATGGATAAAATATTGGCCGATGAATTGGAGATCATAGGAAGTCATGGAATGCAGGCCTATAAATATCCTGATATGCTAGAGATGATTAAAAGTGGAAAACTGCAGCCTGAGAAACTAATAGAAAAGACAATTTCACTTAAAGAATCGACGCTTGCCCTTCCAAACATGGATAGGTTTGACCATAAAGGAGTTTGGGTTATAGATTCTTTTTAATAATTGACCAGTAAGAATTGTTAAAACGTGCTCTTGAAATAGTGACTTCCCTATCTTCCAAAGGTTGTCACATTACTTCAAGTACCCCCCTTTTGAATTCTGGTAGCTCATCCAAAAACAAGACCCCGTTATGGGATAGCGAAATTTCACCGGGCTGCGGATAAGCACCTCCTCCGACGAGGGCGATAGCTATTACGCTCTCTAATGTATACTTTTAAAATAAATTGTACCACATAACTTGTATCCACGAATTTTCTTGGGGTATCAGTAAGATATATTATCTTAGTTTATATAAGTGGGAGTTCATCAATAACTATATCCCTCTGTTGGCAACTATTAAAAATTAAGAAATCATGAAAATTGACTGGTTAAAAACCTTAACATTCTGTGCCTCAATTGTCATTGCAGGTTTTTTTGTTGGAAACATGCATAAAACTGGTAAGAAGTATGATCGGTTTGTTCAAGTAAAAGGTCTTTCTGAACGTGAAGTAAATGCTGATCTAGCGGTTTGGCCAATAAACATTACCCTCACAGCAAATGATCTGAACTCTCTAAAAAGCAATATTGAAAAGCAAAATGATGAAGTATACGATTTTTTTATTGCTCAAGGTTTTGAACAAACTGAACTGACTAAAGGCAGTACGAATATTATTGATGTCCGTGCTGATATATATAATTCCAATTCTCGGAACAACGAATTCAGATATTTGGCAAAATCAGAGTTTACGGTTAGGACAAATGATATCAACAAGCTTCAAAAAGCGCTTTCTGAATCCCTCAAACTAATGTCAAAGGGGATTTTACTCGGATCTAAGAATACATGGAGGCCAATTGAATATATTTTTACAGGATTGAATGATCTTAAACCTTCAATGATTGAGGAAGCGACCAAAAATGCCAGAGAGGTTGCAGAAAAATTTGCCCGTGATTCTGATTCACAGGTCGGGGAGATCAGGATAGCAAGACAAGGCCTTTTTACAATTAATGACAGAGACGAAAATACCCCGCAAATTAAGATGGTCCGGGTGGTTTCTACAATAGACTTTCAATTAAAGGATTAAAACAGTTGCCAACAACAATACTTCGCACGATTAAACTCTTGAATTATGTAAACAATATATTGCCGTTGCAAAATCAAAGGCCTTGCTTGCGCGAAAAAGCACGAAGTGCGACGGCGGGTAGACCTTTGGTTGAGATAGCTACTGAGAATTCAGGACGGACGTAATCAAACCAAAAATAGAATCTATGATTAAGTTTTTTAGAGGGCAGAGCGTTAAAAAAATGTCTAGTAGACATTTTTAACGAATGAGCCAGCTTGCCGCGCTGGAATTAAAAATAGACATGAACCGATGATCAACTTCTTTAGAAAAATCCGCAGAAAACTTGCAGACGATAACAAACCCTTAAAATACATGAGGTACGCCATTGGGGAGATTGTTTTGGTTATGATTGGGATTCTGCTGGCATTACAGGTCAATAATTGGAATGAAGTGAGAAAAAGTAAAATAAAAGCTGATATCTTCAAAGAAAAAATAATAAGTGATTTAATTAAAGACATTTTAAATATTGAAACACAAATTGGTCTCGCAAAAAATTACAGAAAGACTATTAAAGGCTATTATACGTTTTTTGAATCGGGAAATAAGCCAATCGTGGTCTTAATTGATAGTGCAATGAAAGTCACTACACCACTTTATCGGTATCATCCTATAAACTTCACATTTTTAGGGATGCAATCATCTGGTAATTTAGAATTATTAACTGAGCGGGAAAGTCATTCATTAATGGAACTTTCAAATACGCAAAAGCAAACTCAAATTATATTTGAAAAAAAAGTATCCGAATATTTTGATAACAAGATAGAACGAGAAAAATATCTGGAAAATGATTTATCTGATTCGGATTTTTATGATATTATTGGGGTTGAACCTGATGAAGAAGATTTGATAAATGGATTAAAATATCAACATCACCTGCTAAAGATAAATGACGATATACATGGGACTATGATAAATCGCGGTGAAATCATTAAAGAAGAATCGAAAAGAATAATTTCCCTATTAAAGGCTAATCAAAATTGAAGAATAATTGAATAAAATACAAATAACGAAAGGCTAACACTACCTATTTTTATAGCTACCCATCTTCTTCTCTACAATTTATATAATACCAACGACCACTACATCAGTAATAGTATACAATGTGGCGGTCTTCTATTTAAATATTATATGGATGATTTTAGATCTCTTTGATTAATTCATTAGTTTAGGCGATAGAACCAGCTTTCACTCTTTATGATCAACTTTCTTGGCAAAACCCGACAACAACTCTTTTCTCAAAATAAAGTGTCTAAATACATTTTGTATGCCATTGGAGAAATTGTACTTGTGGTCATTGGGATACTGATTGCATTGCAAATAAATAATTGGAATGAGGATAAAAAGGTGAATATTTTTGAGAAGAAGCTTTTAGAGGACTTATTCCCCTTTGTTGAGATGAACATGTGGCAATTAGATGTGTCGATAAAGGGAAGTGAACGAAAAATTAAGTCCGCAGAAATTATTTTGACCCATTTAGAAAATAACCTGCCCTATCATGATTCCTTGGATTATCATTTTTCTCGGGCTATCTCTTGGAATCATCCGACCATTAAGAATACAGCTTATGAAACTCTGAAGACATACGGAATGAATACAATAAAGAATGATTCTTTAAGGATAAAACTCGGTCTCTATGAAAAAGGATGGCTTGAAATTTTCAATTCAAGACTACATGATTATCATTATTCCACAGCTTCTCCAATATTAGTAGAGCTTTTTGAGTCCGTTGAATTTGGGGGTGAAATGAAACCTAATGACTATGAGGAATTGCTGAAATCCAAAAAATATGCTACAGTTTTAAGAACTTGTATTGCTGATAGAAATGCTCAAATAAAATGGTACAGTCAGTGGTTGGAAGATTTAGGAGAACTTGCAAATTTGATAACTATCGAATTAAAAGAAAATCAAAATTAACGAATGGCTAATAATGGCTATTTGTAATAGCTACCTATCTCCTACTCCATCATATGTTAAGAAAGACCGACCATTACTACAATTGCAGTATACACTAATATGATAAAACTAATCTTTCCTAGTTCAACATCACTAAAACAGCTATAACGCTACAACATGCAGGGGTCTTGTTTTTAAGTGGGTTTTACTTACT
>Ga0316201_10004538_pt1 | contig 10493 bp, 5 predicted proteins | sample CS6wburrow_MG_FD_204516 | JGI IMG/M metagenome (GOLD analysis project Ga0316201, IMG submission 204516) | Coastal sediment microbial communities from Delaware Bay, Delaware, United States - CS-6 worm burrow | ecosystem: Environmental > Aquatic > Marine > Coastal > Sediment | place: USA: Delaware... | reverse complement strand
AACTATCTGCTTACCTCTAATAAAAGCATGTGATAAAATGCTTGTTCGTATATCCAATGCATCTCCTTCTGAAACAAATAGTGTGGCGTCTTTTCCTACTTTAAGCGATCCTACTCTGTCATCAATACCTAGTATTTTAGCAGTATTGGAAGTAATGGTCTTTAAGGCATCTTCTTTTTGCATGCCATATGCAACAGCTGTTCCGGCATAGAATGGAAGGTTTCTTGCATTGGCCAGCATTCCACTATGTGAAAGTCCAACCATTACCCCTGCCTCTGTCAATAAATGGGGCAACCTGTAAGGAAGATCTATGTCTTCATCATCTCGTGAAGGTAGACTGTGTACCGGAGGAATGACAACAGGAATCATATTGTCCTTTAAAAACGCTTTCACGTAAAGTGCGGAGGTTCCTGCAATCACAGCGATCTTTTGTACTCCATGGTCTTTAGCTGTAGTCACAGATTCTACAATTTCTTTTGGCCCGGAGGCGTGAATCATTAAAATCATTGATCCATCAAAGAGGCCTTCCATCTTTTCTAATTTAAGGTTGGCCTTCTTAGAATTCATATTGCTGTAGGAGACGGCATCAGCAAAGTGCTTTTTAACTTCATCCACTTCCTTATCATAATTCTGATTAGGACTTTGAGTGACGCTAAACGTGGAAAAATCAAATCTTCTCCTCGTCTTCTGCGGCCAATTCATATGCATGGCAATATCCATAGAATGTGTGGCATCTTCCCAATTCCATCCTTCCATTTCCATGACAGAGGATACTCCGGATATAATTCCACCAGTTGGAGTTGTTTCAGCTAGTAAGATACCATTAAACCTCATGGTTGGAATGTTCTCAGAATCTGTATTATAAGCAATAACTGAACGTACATTGGGGTTGATGGCTCCTTCTTCTGACATGTCATTGGTTGCCCTGAAGCTATTGACCTCAACCAGTCCAAGTTGGGAGTTAGGAAGAATAAAACCAGGATAAATGTGTTTTCCGGCTACATCTATGACTTTATACCTATCCCTGTCAGGAACTTGCGATGAAGCTTCTGATACCAGGGTAATTTTTCCGTTTTCAAATCCAATATTTGCATTATTGATGACGGACCCATCTCCAATATGGGCAACAGCTCCGGTTAATAAAATTGGGCTTCCCTGATCCGTTGCAGAAATCGGAACCTGGCTTATTAAGTTGCTACTAAAAAGGAATATGCTGATAGATAGTATTATATATTTTTTCATGATTGTATTAGTTTTTGGTGTGATGGTGAATATCTAAATCATAGTCATCGTCACAATGAAACTCTGCCTGAATGGCAGAATTTGGTCTTTGCATCCTGCTTCCGCTATTTTTAGCATCTTTCATTTTTTGAATCAAGCGTGCTCGCTCTTGTTTCATCTCTTCTCTTACCTTCTTGTCTTTCTCTATATCAAAAAATATCTTACCATCAATAATGGTTTTTTCAGCTCTGGCATAAACAGAAAGAGGATGATCCGTCCATAACACAACGTCTGCATCTTTCCCTACTTTAATACTTCCCATCCTGTTATCTAAATGAAGCATTTTAGCAGGATTCAGGGTAACCATCTTCCATGCATCTTCTTCTGATAAATTTCCGTATTTGATCGTTTTTGCAGCTTCCTGGTTGAGTCTTCTTCCCATATTGGCATCATCAGAGTTGATGGCTGTCAGAACCCCTTCTCTATGCATAATGGCTGCATTGTAAGGGATGGCATACCTCACTTCCCATTTATAATTCCACCAATCTGAAAATGTGGATGCAGCCACACCGTGTGCTCTCATTTTATCAGCAACCTTATAACCTTCAAGAATATGGGTAAATGTGTTGACTGTAAAATCGAAATGATCTGCTACCTTCATAAGCATATTGATTTCTGATTGGACATATGAATGACAGGTAATAAATCTTTCTCCATTTATAATTTCCAGCATGGCTTCATCAACAAGGTCTCGCCTGGGTTTTACAGTGGAATTCTTTCCAGATGCACTTAAACTATTGTATTCCTTCCATTCTTTTTCATACTGGAGCGCATTGGTGAATCCATCCATATAAACCTGTTCAACTCCCATTCTAGATTGTGGGAAACGAATAGATTGAGGATTGGAAGATCGTTTTACGTTTTCTCCAAGGGCAAATTTTATAAACTCCGGTGCTCCTTTTACTTTCATGTTTTCAGGAGATTCACCCCATCTCAACTTGATGATCGCAGACTGCCCCCCGACAGGATTTGCTGAACCATGGAGTACTTGTGCTGCGGTTACACCTCCTGCAAGCGTCCTGTAAATACTTACTTGTTCCGGGTTGATCTGGTCACCAATACGAACCATTGAAGAATTGGTAGCTCTGTCATTTCCTCCACCGCCTATGTGCGTATGTTCATCTATTATGCCACTCGTAAGGTGTTTTCCATTGCCGTCAATAACCATTGCATCTGGGTCACTGAGATTGTTTCCTATTTTAGATATTTTGCCGCCTTTCAGGAGAACATCAGTATTTTCCAACACTCCTTCCGCCTCATTGGTCCAGACCGTAGCATTTTTAATGAGAAGGGTCTTTTCTTCAGGTAATGATTCTGTACCAAATGCAACGAATGGAAAAATCACTTTCCCCATTGAAGGTGCGTCTGTTTTCTTGTTCATCCCTCCGGATGGTCGATCTTTTCTTTTTGATTCCTCTTTTTTAATATCTCCTGTACGGTTTGCACTCCAACTTATCCAGGCTCCGTCAACCAATTGCCCGGTACCTTTCAATCCATTGTCTATCTTCCAGCCGGAAAGCCTGATATTATCCTTGTCATTTTTGTTTTCTTTAAACGATAGGGTTACCAGATTTTTATCAAACTTCGATTTTACATCAACAGAGGTAGAATCATCTATAATGATCTTCCCTTTTTGAGATCCGGGCTTTCCACTGATTTGAAGATTGTATGTTTTGTCCCCAATGGTTAAGATATATTCACCTCCATGATCTAGAATGTCAAGCGGCTTGAACTTATAAGGTTGTCCTTGTATCCAGTTCTCGTGGATGATTGATTTGTCTTTGAATATATTTCCAGAAGTGATCAGAAAGTTGGCGATCATTCCATTCTTTAATGTGCCTATCCTGTCATCTGCCTTCAGAATGGAAGCTGCAGTAGAGGTGAGTGCTTTTAAAGCTGCTTCCTCGCTAAGACCATTTTTCACCGCTTTCCTCAGATTAGATAAAAAATCTTTTCCACTTCCACTGGAAGTGATGGCAAACTCAATTTCGTGCTTTTCAAGAACACCTGGGTTAGTAGGTGCCAACTCCCAATGCTTCATATCTTTAAGTGAGACTTTCTCCGCATCCAAAGGATCATCAACATCATAAGCGTCTGGAAATTGTATAGGAATGATCAGAGAAGCGTTGGTAGCTTTGATCTCATTAATTCTTTTGTATTCATCACCTCCTCCTTTGATGGTATATTTTACACCAAATTCGTCAGCAATTTTATCAGCTCTTAATACATTCAACCAATTACCAGCATCGAAAAGCTGGGGCAGTTCCTGTGCATCTATCCACGCTTCCAGCGTCTGATCCGTAAATGGCCTGGTTGCTTGTGAGCCATACCATTCAGCATCCAGGTAGGTCTGTCGAAGCAGAGAAATATATCCCATCATAGAACTGGGATAGTTCTGTGTAGAAGTACCCTTGGATAAGGAATAATGTGCTGCTGCCTGTCCGATAAGAATGACATCATTTTCAGACCCTTCGGCAAGGGTGGTAAATGCAGAAGTGCCCCGAGAGATACCATCACTGTTGAATGAAAGGACAGATCCGAAACCTTGTTTTCTTAAACTCGCTGCAGATTTGCTGTCAATGGTAAAATTTTCACTGGCATGGTAACTGGCTTTTATGGCTTCATTGGCATTGTATGCGCCCTTTACCTTAGACATTATTTGCTCAGGTCCACCAAACCCTCCGCCTCTTCTTCGTTCAGGTTTTGGGATTCCATAGTTAGAATGCAGGTCAATGAATGAAGGATATATAAATTTTCCTTTGAGGTCTACAACATGATATCCTTTAGGGATTGCAATTCCCTGTCCGGCATTTTGGACTTTTCCTTCTTTGATCAATAAAGTTGCCTCCTCGATGGTGGTTTTATGATCCACGACAATGGTAGCATTAGTGAAAGCATAGGCTTCCAGCCTTTCATCGAGGACATCATTCCTGGGAAAGGTTTCCTGGCAGACTATCATATTGGAGCTTATTATCCCTGTTAAAAGGATTAAGACAAATCTTACTGTTTTCATTTGATTAGAGATTTGATAAAATGTCTGATTTATGAATTCAGACTAATGTTGAATATTTCGTTTTGATAAAATTCAATCCTAATGTAGACATTTATATGAAGCAAATGCAATGAGTAAGGGATTTATTAATTGTCAGAGTAGCAAGCTAATGTCGTTTAGTTAAAAAAAAAAATTGATATTTATTATGGTTCCAAAAGTCGGGAGAGTTCCACCTTCGTTATACTTCGCTGGATGAAAGAAGACACCTTCCCTAAAGTAGGGCTTTGCAGAAGTCTAGCAAAGGTATCCGACTTTGCCCTCTGAAACTTTGTGTAAGAGGGCCTCTTGCGGGTATCTTTATCTAAACGACATTGGTTTAGCAAGCTTTTGAATATTTGGAAAGAAAATTTCCATCAGTAGATCTGAAGTTGAATAAGCTGATAAAGAATGACGGGAATCATAAGATCAAGGCATAATGACGTATCTTTATTTCTTAAAGCAACCAATAGGATTAATCGTTAATTAGGTTTGTTTCTCAAATTGAAAAACCATAATTGCCACTTTGAAAATCAAAAACCACATAAGAGTCCTTTTCTTAGTGTGCTTCGTACTATTTATTGCCAACAAGGCATATGTAAGGGATCTATTGCTTGAGAAGGAATACCCCCGATCCATAGAAATACTGAGCTATTCTATTCCTAATTTCTTTGAAGCTGTTATGGGAACATCAATTTTAGTTGCGATCCTATTTATTCTTAAGTTTAGAGAAGTATGGTTCTTCAAAAACATCAAAGACATAAACCTGAAGATCATAGGTATTGCATTTTCATTCATTTATGTGGTTACCCAGGAACTAAAAATTCACAACCTGGGAGGAAGAAATGTATATGATGCAAATGATCTCATTGCCTCAGTCATAGGGATGGTTTTTATTGCCATTATTATTTTAAGATATGGTGTTAGAGATCTGGAACGAAATACTACTGTGGAGACTTAGTGCCTTCAATAAGGAAAATTTTGAGAAAAAACCTGCTTACTTTTTAGTATATTAGAAGCTAAGAATGAGTGTTTAGAGATGGAGTGTATAAGAATCGTGAATATCCTAATTCGGAAATTTTTCATGGGTTAATGAATCTGCCAAATGAGGCTGTTCATTTATTGTGCCACAGCGAATTGAAATAGATGTACTCTGACATTAGGGCAGTGTCAAATAATCATACTTTACAATAACTTCAAAACAATCAAAAATGTCTGAAAAAACAAGTAAAGATAAGGGGCAACCTATCAAAAGAAAACCCACTGCCAATGACGTCAAATGCTGGGGCAGTGAAGGTAATATCAAAATTGTCACACAACGTCTTAAAGAGATGTTTGTAGAGATGGGGCAAAAAAGCAGAATAGAAAATGGCCAGAAACCAGCAGAGCGATCCGTATTTAGAAAACAACATGGTATCGCTTATGGCAATTTTATTATCAATGAGGACATTCCTGAAAAATATAAAATTGGCATTTTCAATGGTACTTCTTATGAATGTGCAGTTCGCTTTTCAAGTGATACAGGACCTACTTCACCCGATTTACACACAACCATTGGTGTAGGACTGAAACTATTTGGAGTTGAAGGACCGAAACTGCTGGGGGATAGTACGAACGCTGACTTCATATTTCAGAATATCGATAGATTCTTTGCACGTGATGCTCAACAAATGTGCAGTTTTACAACGGCAGGGGTGGTAGACCAGGATTATCCTGCCTATATCAACAAGCATCCTAAACTTGCTCGCATCTTACAAGCGATGGCCAAGGAAGAAGCCAGCTGCCTGAGTGCCGGTTACTGGGCCATTCTACCTTTTAAATTGGGGGAGTCACAAGTTGTTAAGTACCGGCTGGTCCCTGAAGACACTTACAGAGGAGCTCCTTTTGATGATAATAATTACCTGGGGCTTGACTTGCAGAAACGCCTTCGAGAGAAAGAAGCCATTTTCAGATTTGAAATACAATTGAGAACTGATCGCGAGACTATGCCGCTGGATGATGCCCAGGTAGTATGGAGTACTGAAGAGAGCCCTTACACCTGTATCGCAAGATTGCATATTCCACAACAGGACATCTGTGCCATTGGCCAGGAAGAGTTTGGAAGTAATCTGTCTTTTAATATCTGGAGGACTTTAGCAGAACATGAACCACTCGGATCCATAGCCCAGGTAAGAAAAGAGGTGTATTACGCCAGTGCTCATGCCCGACATCAGGCCAATGGACAACAACTCCAGGAACCTAAAGAACGTAGTCCTAAATTCGAGGGAAATACTGATGAAGACAGCGATTGCATCGTAAAGGCGGGTATCTATCCTCCTATTGGTGTTATGCGGGTAGGGAATAGTGAGGAGGAATATTTTACAGGGCCATTGGTGGATAACCCGGAGCCAAAAACAGATGCATATGCATACAGAGATAAGACAGGTGCTTTAAAACGCCAGGCTGCACAATTCAGGATCTATGGATTGAATGCTGCCGGAAAAGCCATTAAAGAATTGACATGTGATAATGCAGAGATTCAATGGCATTGTCACCTGGCCAACCAAAAGTCAGCGTGGTATGAATTTCAGCTGGCCCTGGATATACCAGAGGCTGCAGATGCACCCGCTTCAATGTTGCGAAATATCAATGTAAAAGACAGGGATTCACTGATTATTGATGGTGGTGAAAAATCTATTAAAGGAAAGAATGTTGATGATGGACCTACATTTGAAGGTACATTTTTGAGTAAGAAGGTCTACCTGGGTGAAATGCGTACCGATGAAAAGGGTAGGTTGATCATGTTGGGAGGGCATGGTAAATCGGAAAATATCAACGGTGATATTGCGATAACCTTTGCCAATAACGAAGGATGGTATGATGATATATCTGATGGTCCTGTCAAGGCTGATGTGAAATTCGAAGGGGTAGTCCTTAAGGTTGAACCAGCATGGGTAATATGTGCTCCTCCCGATTATGCACCGATGCAAAAATCCGTGCGTACCATGTGGGATCTGATGCGGGATGTTGCTGTAAAAGCAGGCATGCTGGAACGGCCCCAGCGACCATCATTCACCAAGGACATTCTACCGATATTTGAACGAATGACCAATCTTCAATGGGTGAATGCAGGATTTGCGGCAGCTTTTGGATTTAATGGACAATTCGATTATACTACATCAGAATGGATAAAAAAATTGGGGGATCCTTCTTCTGCCAACTATGAAATGCGGAGGACCATCTCTAATAATTTCCGTCGATTCGATGTGTCTGGGGCTGAAGCACCTCAATTATGGCCATGGCTATATGGAGATGCCATCAGTATTCCGACCACAGGTTCTGTGCGTCAGCATGCAGCATTGTCTGATCTGCAGTTGGAGTTCCTGGATCAATGGGTCATGGGGGATTTTGATGCCGATTATGTAGATATGACAGGATGTCCGCATGTTCCGGATCCTATAACTATTGATTCATTACCGGTATCAGAACAACCTGACATGTTGACCAAGGCTGCCATGGAATTCTGCCTGGCTGATGCGTTTCATCCTGGATGTGAAATGACATGGCCCATGCGTTCATCAGGGATGTATATGGCACCCTTTAGAATTAAACATGCACCTAAATTACCTCTAGTTGATTCTTCTTATTATGGCCCGGTGATGAATAATGATATTATCACCCTGGCAAAAGGTCCATTACTGGGAGGCCAGGTACCCGGTGGCATAACAAGGTGGATGGCCATTCCATGGCAGACAGATACAGCCAGTTGCAGGGATGGTTATACGACAGAGTATGATCCTTATTTGCCGACGTTCTGGCCTGCAAGGGTGCCTAATAACATCTTGAATGAGAAGCGATATAAAGAATCGGTTGATCCTAATCTTCCTATGGAGACCCGACGCCAGGCGTTTGCATTTAGAGCTGCATGGCTGGATGATCTGCCGCTGGATGGACAAGCTGCCAATTATACCAACCAGATCAATAGCATGGTGAAGTATTTTGATAAGTTGGCAGTTGTACAGAAGAGACCTGGTGTCGCGGATAATCCGTACTTACCGGCTGAAATGCAGGTAGGGATCACACCAGATCCTGAACAGCACAAGAAGCTCTGGTCCGATACAATTGAGAAGATAAATTCCATTCTTCCTTCTATTGCGAAGGATACTGGTTTGCATCAATTATTAGATGCAGCGATTGAAAAATTATCCGATAAGAAATTATTGGATGAGCAATTCTTGATGGAAGGGTCGAAGGAAGAGCTGGAAAGATTGATTAAGCATGAATTAACAGAGGATTTTAACCTGACTCCTCTGGTTAAGAAACTCATCGGATTATTGGCCTCGAAGACACATGCAGCTAAGAAGTCTTCATCCTTGCAGCATCGTTCGACCAGGGTTGAAGTAGGTGTGCCTGAGAAAATGACACGATTTACGCGATATGTACCTAAAGGGTAGTTTATAGGATAGAAGGATAAATCAATGCAAGAAGGCAACCTTACAGATATATTGATCATTGGTGGTGGCATTGCAGGTTGTATTGCTGCCATCTCTTTGGTTAAAAATCATAGGGTTACCCTGATTGATAAACTTCCAGAACCAAAGGAAAGGATTGGTGAATCATTGGCACCGGCAGCTCAACGGATCCTGAAGAAGCTTAACCTGCTTGAAGGTATAAAGAGAGAGGATATTGCACCTGTTTATATTAAGAACATTGGGATGCAATCCTACTGGGGCAGTGACCAGGTCCACATTGTCGATCATATGCGTAACCCGGATGGATTGGGGATGAATCTGGATCGGAAGGCTTTTGAGATGTATCTGCGGCAAGTTGCTGAAGCTCGGGGTGTGGAGTGCGTCTGGCCTGCTCATTTATTTAGTTGCGAACTCCATGATGATCGATGGCATTGTACGGCTAAATCGGAAGACGCTAATTATAGTTTCACATCCAAATTTGTCATCGATGCCACCGGTAGATCATCTTACTTTTCAAGCAAGTTGGGGATCAAAAGAAAGCGATATGACAAATTGATTTCCTATTGGGCTTACATGTCTGATCAAGAGGAAAATCAGATGAGCACCATTTCAGCTGGTAGGAATGGATGGTGGTATACTGCGGTGATTCCCAATAAAAGGAGGGTTATTGCTTATCAGACGGATTCAGACCTGGTGGACAGGGCTAAGATCAAGAGCCTTGGTGCATTCCTTTCTTTGGCCCGGGATAACAATAAGATAACTCGCATCCTGGAAAGGAGTAATGGCGATATATGCTTTCACGGGGCAGTAGCAGCCAATTCATCCAGACTGGATAAGGCATCAGGAAATCAATGGGCGGCTATTGGTGATGCGGCCATTAGTTTTGATCCATTGTCTTCACAGGGGATGTTCCATGCCATGGCGAGTGCTATGCAGTTGAAGGAATTAATAACAAAGCATGATATCATCTCCAATTGTAATAGCAATTACATGGATAACTTTAAAAAGGAATATAACGATCAAATTGATAAAATATGGGAACATTATATCCAGCATAAAGATCTATTCTATCGGCAAGAGAGGCGATGGATGAATTCAACATTCTGGAAAAGAAGACATTTATTGCTAGTTGAAGAAATATGAAAAATGTAAGGTTTTTAACACAGCGATACGAAGATCACGGAGATATAATGACTTCTCTATGGTCAACACTCTCTTAAGCTGGCATTAGATATTGATTGGATATTGATGTAATTAAAGTGGTCTTTCATCTTTCTCTTATTAAATTAGAGTCAATGGAGAGCTGAGGGTGTGGGTGTTCTTTATTATGTATAAAAACCGATTACAAATGTTTAATAAACGTATACAGATGGATGCCTGTCATGTAAAAAATTGGTTATTAATGCATTATGATGATTTCGGTATAAGTATAGATGTAAGGGATATAAACGCACCTTTGGTACGTTTACACTAATGTTAGCCACAAAAAGAATAATGACAGTTGAGGAATATATAAAATACAGAATCGTAACAATAGATCCTTTGATAGTATTTCAGAAGATTTTCACAAAACCATTTAAATCAAATTCATTGAGAAAGTTTTGGTGGTATTGGAATCCTGGTTATGGATACTTTCTACTTTTTTATTGTTATCGTCCATTACGATCATTAATCCCACATTCATTGGCACTCATGATCACATTTCTAATCTGCGGATTTTTTCATCATATTCT
>Ga0316201_10004537_pt1 | contig 10493 bp, 11 predicted proteins | sample CS6wburrow_MG_FD_204516 | JGI IMG/M metagenome (GOLD analysis project Ga0316201, IMG submission 204516) | Coastal sediment microbial communities from Delaware Bay, Delaware, United States - CS-6 worm burrow | ecosystem: Environmental > Aquatic > Marine > Coastal > Sediment | place: USA... | reverse complement strand
AGGGATGCCGTTGTTGCAAACCCCATGTCGATGCCGATCTCCTGCATGGCCTCCACCATCACCGGATTGACCTCGGCGGACGGCTGGCTGCCGGCGGATCGCACGTCCAGTCGATCGCCGCCATGCAAGCGGGCAAAGGCAGCCGCCATTTGGCTTCGGCAGGCATTTTCCCGACACGCGAAGACCACTTTGCGCCGACCGGAAAGGCCCTTGACCAGATCGGCTGCCGCCCTGTGCACCTCCTCCTGCAGGGCAGGCTGATTGAGAATTTCTCCCCGGCCTTCAACGCCTCGAAAGGTCAAGCTGCCGGCATAGTCGGCAGCCAGGGCATCGTAAAAATACTTGGCCGTCAGGTGAAATCCGTCAAACAGCTGTTTCCCTTTGGTGGCCCCGACGGCGAGCAGGAACCCCCGGCGCACGGCATGCCCCGGATCTTTGAGCTTGAGCAGATAGCGGCGCGCCCACAAGGTCTGGCAGCGGTCGATAAGCGCCTTGAGCTGAGCGCTCACATTATAGAAAAATACCGGAGAGGCCGCAACGATAATGTCGGCCTGTCGCAGCAGGGTGTAGATTTTTCGCCCCATGTCATCATCGATGGGACAGATTCCTTTTTTTTCACAAACCGTCAACTCTTTGCAGGGTTCAATGTGGCTCTTGGTGACCTGGATGATCTGGGTCCGAGCACCGTGGTCGTTTAGGGCCGCCATGAATCGGGCCATTAGCAGGTCACTGTTTCCTTTTATGCGGGGACTGCCTTGTAGTCCGAGGGCAAACATCGTCCTTATCCTTTTTGATGGCACTTGGCGCAGCTTACCGGCCCGGCCGAGTTACCGGCTCTCTTTTCAGACCGGTGGCATTTGATGCAGTGCTTATTCATCACCTGCTTGGCGGCCAGCTTGCCTTCCTGCTTGAGGCGCATGATGGCGCCCTGCTCCTGGGGAAAAAGCGTGTGGCAGGCATTGCAGTCTGCCAATGCATTCTGGTGGCGGTAATGGGGAAATGGCACCACGCCGCGGCTTCCGCCGTCCAGGGCGATGGCTTCCGCCCCCTTGTTCTCAAGAGCCACAGCGGCGCAGGCACCTGCGGCCACCAGCAGGCATGCAGCAATTATCTGTTTTAGCATCAACTCTCTCCGCACCATGCGATTGGGTTAATAGGCTTCTTCCAGATCCAGGTCCTGATCGGTCACCTTTCCACTGAACATAGAATAAGACCATATCTGATACACAATCACAACAGGAATGAACAGCAGCACCACCATCAGCATAATCTTCAAGGTCAGCGGACTGGAAGAGGCGTTGAAGGCGGTAAGGCTGAATTCCGGGTTGATGTTGGAAGGAAACATGTTGGGAAAGAGGCCCACGACGCCGAAAAAGGTCGCACCGATGATGGCCAAAGCCGATGCAAACCAGGCACTGAAGTAAGCTTTTTTGGCCATAAAAAGCTTGATGCCCAGCAATCCGGCCACCGCCGCCAGGATGACGATGAACAGTGCCGGGTGGGCCAGATAGTTCTGGTAAAGCGACGTGGCGACTGCACTGTAGGCCAGGAAGGCAACGGCCACGATGAGCAGCGCCGGCCAAAGCAAGTTAGCAGTTTTGATGGCCCTCTGCTGCAGCTCGCCTTCTGTCCGGATGGAGAGCCACAAGGCGCCGTGCACCAGGAAAAAGACAAGGAAAAGTATACCGCCCAGCAGCCCGTAAGGATTCAGCAGGGTCAATAAATTTCCCTGAAATAAGTGGTTCTCATCGATGGGCAGGCCCTGAAAAATGTTGGCAAACGCCACACCGAAGAGAATCGCCGGTGTCACGCTGCCAATGAAGATGCAGGTATCCCAGAGTCTCCGCCAGGCAGGACTCTTGACCTTGCCACGGAATTCAAAGGATACGCCCCGCAGGATAAGGGCAAACAGGATCAGCATGAGGGCCGTGTAAAGCGAGGAAAACATCACGGCATAAACCAGCGGAAAGGCTGCAAACGTTACGCCGCCGGCAGTGAGCAGCCACACTTCGTTGCCGTCCCATAGCGGACCCAGTGAGTTGATCATGATGCGTTTGTCCCGGTCGGTCTTTCCGAGAAACGGATAGAGGCTGCCAACACCGAAGTCAAACCCGTCGGTGATGAAAAAAACGGCCCACAGCAGGCCCCACAAGTAAAACCAAATGGATTGTAATAGCATTTTGTCCCCCGTGAATTGAATTCTTTCGTCGGTTGGTGCCGATCCGGTTAGGCCGCTTCGATAGCCGCAGGTCCTTTGATGGCATTTTTGCCGATGAGATAGTAGCCCACAGCCCCCAGCAGGCCATAGATCATAACAAAGGCCACCAGGGATGCCAGCACCTGCCAGGATGCCACAGGTGATACGCCGTCGGTTGTGCGCATCAATCCGTAGACAATCCAGGGTTGACGGCCCAATTCAGCCAGCATCCAGCCGGCCTGAATGGCAACATAGGGCAATGGGATGGCGGCCATCATCACCACAAGATACCACCGGTTTTCAACCAGACGATTTTGCAGAAACAAGCCGATGACGGCCAGCAGGGGAAAAAGGGTTCCAAGCGCCACCATGGTCCGGAAGGAGATGAAGGTCAAGAGCACGGGGGGACGATCCTCCCTTGGAAAGTCCTTCAAACCGATCACCTCGGCATTGACATCATGGTGCCCGAGAAAGCTCAGCAGCCCGGGGATCTTTCCAATTTCGATGAGATTGCGTTCATTCTTCTCATCCGGAATGGTTAATAAAACCATGGGTGCCCGCTTCTGGGTCTCCCAGTGCGCCTCCATAGCCGCCAGCTTGGTGGGCTGGGTCTCGGTGACATGCACCGCATGGGCGTCGCCTTCCACCACCACCCATATCGATGCGATCAGACCGAAAACCACGGCGGTCTTGAAGGACCGTGTGAAAAAATCGATATGCTGCTTTTTGAACAGGTGATAGGCGCTGATCCCCATCACAAAAAAGGCCGACAGCAGTATCGCCGAAGGGATGACGTGCAGGATTTGAAGAATGGCGAATTTGTTGAACACGACGGCTGAAAAATCACTGAGTTCAGCTCTGCCGTTGTTGTAAACATAACCGACCGGGTTCTGCATCCAGCTATTGGCGATGAGGATCCAAAGCGCCGAAAGGTTGCTGGCGGCGGCCACCAGGCACATGACAATGGCGTGGGCCATTTTCGATAACTTCTTCCAGCCAAAAACCCAGATACCGATCAGCGTCGACTCCAGGAAAAATGCTGCAGAGGCCTCGATGGCCAGCAAGGAGCCGAACACATCCCCAACGTAAGCCGAATACCGCGACCAGTTGGTCCCGAACTGGAACTCCAGGGTAATACCAGTGACCACGCCTACAGCAAAGTTGATCAAGAACAGCTTGCCCCAGAATTTGGTCATGCGCAGGTAGGTCTCGTCACCCGTTTTGGCGTAGCGGACCTCCATATAGGCGACGATGATCGACAAACCGAGAGTCAAGGGTACAAAAAGAAAATGGAACATGGTCGTTGCAGCAAACTGCAGACGCGACAATAGAACTGGATCCATCAAAATCCTCCTCAGATGGGAAGTGATACCGCAGTACTTCAGCGGCTGCTGAGTAAAACAGCCGGTATCTTATTAAATAGGTCTTTCAGTCTACATCTGAACCTTGTCAATAAGGTCTGTTTCTGGTCAAATTTTAATTTCTGCCGCTGTTACACACCTGCATCCAGGGTGCACTGGGCAAAATCGATCGGTTTCCCGCAACCGGCGCATTTGTGCTCTTTGTTAAACTCATCCGAAAATATCTCTTTCTCTTCACCGCATGCAGGGCATTTGCAGATAAATGACTTCAAGTGTTTGTGACTCTCAAAGCCGGGGCAGTGTTGGGGTGTTGTCATAGCGTCCTCCTTAGATATCGGGCAAGCCTCAACGGCGGCCCGCCCGAATGGCATTGGTAAAAACATCAGTGGAATCTTGGTCCTGTTACACAAGCTCTATTTGATGCGCGGATCCGTTGCACCGCCCGCGCAATCGGGCGTGTAACAGCTGTTGTCTAAAAATTCGCACGTCTCTTTGCAGGACGGGCACTTTTCCGGAGGCGTATCGGCCTCCATTTCATATCCGCAATTCGCGCATTTCCAATTGGCCATAACGGTCACCTCCTTACCGGTGGGAGCAATACGACGCCGCCTGCCAAGGCCGGCTGCGTCAAAAGCCTGCCCGGCTACAATCAAGCTGGCCGGACAGGACGCCTGGATACACCAAAAAACCTGTTTAGCCGGCCTTCCAATGGCCGTGCAGGTTGCAATATTCCCGGGCCGTAACCGAAGCAGCGTCCACCATGAATACGGCTTCGGGCGTTTGCCCCGGATTCAGAAACTGACGATAGGATTTCCCATCGGCGATGATTTCAACCCACTCGATAAAATGCTTTTCTTCCATGGGATGGGCCACGCTTCCCACCGCGACTTTGAACCCACCTTCGATCTTCTCAATTACCGGAACATGCTTCTCCAGCGCTGCATCGACCGTATTTTCCTGCAGGCACTTCATGGGCTGCCCGCAGCACACCAGCTCGCCTGGGCCTGCGTGCATCACATCGACGATGTTGCCGCAAATGTCGCATTTGTAAAGTTCCAGTCTCTCCGTCATGACATCCTCCTCTGTTAAATGGGTAAAATGATGCGTTCACTCGGCTCAACTGGCCTACCAGTTTTCGCCAAGCAGTTCGAAATGGGCTCTGGGATGGGCGCAAGCCGGGCACATCTCCGGTGCCTCGAGGCCTTCGTGCAGATAACCACAGTTTCGGCAGCGCCAGACCACGGCCTGATCGCGCTTGAACACAGATCCGGCTTGGATATTGGCCGCCAGGTCGAGGTAACGCTTCTCGTGCTGTTTTTCAGCCACGGAAATGGCCTCCCAGACCATGGCAACAGCATCGAATCCTTCACCACGGGCAACGGTTGCAAATCCGGGGTACATCTCGGTGTGTTCGTAGTGCTCGCCGGCCGCGGCGGCGTTCAGGTTTTCCAGGGTGGTTCCGAGGACACCTGCGGGAAAAGCGCCGACAACTTCGATTTCGCCGCCTTCCAAGAACTTGAAAAACCGTTTGGCGTGCTCTTTTTCCTGATTGGCAGTCTCTTCAAAGATGTCGGCAATTTGAACCAGCCCATCCTTGCGGGCCTGACCGGCAAAATAGGTGTAGCGGTTGCGGGCCTGGGATTCGCCGGCAAATGAAAGCAGCAGGTTTTTTTCAGTCTGGGATCCTCTTAGGGTTGTCAAAACATCTCCTCCTTGGTGATAGGGTTTAGTTGATCAGTATCGAGTTATTCATCACGGCCGCAACGCGGGTGGCGCTCCCGCCACCACCCTTTGGCCTGGTGCCGTCCTTTTTCCTTTTCCGCCATTTGCATGATTTTGTAGGCTGAATCCCGCAACACACCGTAGAGAACACCGCAACCTGTATCCTCCCGGTCCTCGTCGCCTTGATCGGCAAGCCGAATCATCTCTCGGGTCAGCTGAATGGTCCGCTTGATGTTGTTGTCACAAGGTTTCACTGAACAGCGTCTCCAGAAGAAAATAGCACCTTCAAAAATGGGCGTATCAGATTGGGTATCAAAACCTGTGCCAGTTTTTCCTCGATTTCGACGAAACCCGTGAAGCCGCACCGGTAATGGTTCTAAAGGATGTTTCGAATGGTCTGGCCCTGCGGGCGACCTGTCCATTGCCTGGATCATGATACAGCCGCTGGCGCCGGAAAGCACCTCAGCCCCGCTTATGCGACCTTAACCTGCTGTAGTGTTTATATAAACTATTTTTCCCACATCTCAGCCTCTTACTTGAGACACACTTGTCTCATAAGACAGTGATCCAGCAACGAAAGAGAGCGCTCGCCATCGGCAGGGTCCGGTAGGGTCAATCGCGTTTTGAGGTGGAAACGGTGGCGCGGTCAGCGTGGATAGAGATAACTACACAATAAACTTAGATAATTTTTATCACAAAGCCTTCGGATACGCAAGCGGGAGATCGAAATTCCCTGCGGGGGACCCGGCAGTGGTGAATTGTTTTAAAGGGCGTGCAAAGGCACGTTTGTTGCTTATGTTGTAGCAAGGTACAACCAACGCCGGGTGCATCAATACCGCCGGCCGACCAGAACTAAACCCCTTGCGGCTGCCTGGAAAACACCAGTTCCTGGCAGAACAGGAGTATGACCATGACCGAATTGGATAAAATTAAACGCAACCCCGACCTGATCGACGCCATTGACTGGGACATGACGCCGGAAGAGGCTGTAAGGCTCTACTTGGAGTGGGGAAACAACTGGGCTAGTGGTAATTACGTGATCCGGTCAAAAACGGATGAGGCGGTCTATTTTGTCGTCAGCACGTGGAAGGAACCCCCCATGGTGTATTTGATTCGAAGGACATCCGAGGACGCCAAGGAGGTCGCCGCCATCAAGATGCCCAAGGCCATCGAACAAGCGTATGTCCGCGAAAACGGCAGCCTGAAAGGGGTATACGCCATCGAGGGCATCGTCAAGGAGTGGCTCCAGAATGAACTACTGCCCCAGGCATAGCCGGCCCGCTCGATATTCAAGACGGCAGGTCATCGCGGGGGCAAAACGATCGGGCAGGAGCGTTACGCGCTTGAACCGGAATCAGTTTGGAGTGGACGCCTCAGAGGCCGCAATAGCGGCTTCGGCGATGTGGCGTGCCTCATCGTCCTTGGAGCATTCGGGGCAGAGCCCCATAAATTCCAACCGATGCCCCATGATCGTATAAACAGTCGATTCGTAGAGCTCGTCCTCAAGTCGACTCAGCGGTGCAATAGGGGCGTCGTCCAGTCGACCGCAGTGAAGACAGCGGATGTGGTAATGCTTGCCCGGAATGCCATCGAAGCGCTTCTGAGTGCCGCTCAGTTCCAGCGTCTGGATCTCTCCCAGGGCGGTGAGAATTTCCAAATTACGATACACCGTGCCCAGACTGATCCGAGGCATGCGCTTGCGCACACGATCATAGAGAATGTCGGCCGTCGGATGATCGTTCTTTTTGCGCAGTTCTTCCAGTATCAGGCGCCGCTGTTTGGTCATCCGCATTTTTTGAGCTTGAACCAATGCCTCCTATCCTTTCCGCGTCGAGGCCATCCCATCCTGACGCCCACCGCCTCAGCGTTCGTCCATCGGTACAAAGGCGCAGGTATCCGGTCCGCAGTAGTCGCCGACATAATCCGACTCCGGCCGGTACAACATGGGCTTGGGCGCCGCTTCGGCGAACTGCTCCTCCAAAACGTGGGCGACCCACCCGGCCACCCTCGAAATGGCGAACAAAGGAGAAAATAAATCAACGGGAATCCCCATGGAATAATAAAGCGAGGCGCTGTAAAAATCCACATTGACATATATGTCGGTGCCCTTGCGCTCTTTGAAGGCCGCCTTGCCTTTGACTTCCAGGATCCTGGAGATATCGTACCATTTGGTATCGCCGGCCATCTCCCCCAGGCGCTTGGACATGGGTGCCAGAATATGCGCCCGGGGATCGTCGGTCTGGTAAACGGCGTGTCCCAGCCCCATTATCTTTTTGCCTTCGTCGAGGATTTTGTTGACATAAGCTTCGGCACGATCGGCGCTTCCAATATTCAGCAGCATCTGCATCACACGGACATTGGCCCCACCGTGCAGTTCACCGGACAGCGAACCGATACCGGCTGCAATGGCGGCATAGATATGGGCACGGGTGGAGGCCACTTCCCGGGCCGCAAACGTGGAGGCGTTGAAGGAATGTTCGGCATGCAGCACCAGGGCGGTGTCAAAGAAGTGCGCCATCTCCGGGTTGGGCTTCTCGCCAAACATCATGTAGAGGAAGTTGGTGGCGTGATCCAACTGCGGGTCCGGGGCGATGGGCTCCTTGCCGTTTCTAATCCGCTCCCATGCAGCCAGGACGGTGGCCAGCTTGGCGATCAGGCGGAGGCCCATTCTCAGCGTGGCATCTCGGGTCTGATCGGTCACCTCTGTGTCGTGATGGGCCAACATGGCGGCAGCAGCCTGCAGGATGTCCATGGGCAGCGCCTTGGCGGGACGGGTCTTGAGCGCCGCGATAAGTTCATCCGGAACGGACCGTTCCGCAGCCAGCATGGACTTAAACGCGACCAGTTCCTCTTTGCCCGGCAGCGTTTCATACAGCAGAAGGTAGACGATCTCCTCGAAACTGGTTTTTCCGGCCAGTTCGGATATAAGATAGCCCCGGTAGATCAGTTTGCCTTGGTCACCAATGACATCGCTCACTTTGGTGCTGGCGATGGTGACACCACGTAAACCTGTGTTGACAGTGGGTGTGCATTGCTCCATGGATGTCTCCTTCGTCTTTTTCAAGAGGTCCGGCAAACAAATAACGTCATTTATTATACCATTAGCTAATTAGGAACTGTTACCATGTAAATGTTGAAAATGAAACCTAAAAATGCTACGCTCCGAGCACTGTTTTTCACATCTTCATCGGATCAACTCGGGCAACCTCAAAAACCAAAGCGAACGCAGCATGATGGATATTGAGATTAAAAAAGGCTACCGGTTTCGCATGGCCGGAGCACCCTCAAAGGAACTGAGGCAGCTAGCCGATCCCCCTCAACTGGCATTTTTGCCCGACAAAGTACCATATGTCAAACCACGGCTCAAAGTTGCCGAGGGCGACCGCGTCAAGATCGGATCCCTCCTCTTCGAGGATAAACGAACGCCGACAATTCAATTTTTATCACCGGCCGGAGGAGTCGTCAGTAAAATTCAATTTGGTCCCCGGCGGGTTGTCGAAAAAATAATCATCGATCGCGATCTCGACAAGGAGGATTATGTCCCCTTTACTGCCATTTCTGAGCGCGATCTGGACACTATGAAACGCCAGTCCCTGGTCGACCTCATCTTGAACGGAGGGCTCTGGTGGGTCTTTCGCCAGTTGCCATTTCGCGATCTTCCCGATCCGGCCAGTGCCCCGCCGGCCATCATTGTGGGGTTCTCGGCCAAAGAGCCTTTTCAGCCCGCTCCGGATGTCTATACGGCGGATCGAAACGAGCTCATTTCTTATGGTTTGAAAATACTGCACAAATTGTCCAATGGCCCTGTCATGGTCTTCACCGACGGCGATGACGGGGCGACAGCCTGCGAAGGGCTGGTGACCCATACCGTGTACGGCAATTATCCAGCGGACGATCCGGGAGCGCTGCTGTATCGGGTGAAAAAAGATGGCGCTCATAATCGTGCCTGGATCATTGCCGGCCAGGATCTTCTCCTGTTGGCCCAGCTGCTGGTTCACGGCCACTATCCTGTGGACCGTGTGGTCACCGTCGGCGGCAGCAAAGCACCGGTAACCGGGCACTTCAGGACCCGGCTGGGCGCACCGCTGGGCCATCTGGTGGAGACGACGGCGCTCGACGACGATGTGCGATTTGTGGTGGGTGGTCTGCTCAGGGGGTACGGCAGCGATGCCGATGGATTCATGGGCCACCTGGAAACCAGCCTGAATATCGTACCCCGCGGTGACCAGGCTGAATTTCTAGCCCTGTTCAAACCGGGCATCGGCAAACCCACCTATTCGCGGACCTTTCTGTCCAAGCTCAATCCGGGCAGGCTGGAGTATACGTGCAACACCCATGGGGGGCTGAGGGCCTGTATCGCCTGCCTGCATTGCGTCGACATTTGCCCGGTGGATATCCTGCCCCACATGGCCTATAAGGCCATCTGGGCAGATGAGATCGAGGAGTCCCTTGAACACGGTCTACTCGATTGCGTCGAATGCGGACTGTGCAGTTATGTCTGTCCATCGAAAATTGAACTGAGCCGAACGTTTATCGAGGCCAAAGCGGCCTACGCCAAAGAGCAGGCGGGGTGACGATGGAGCAGCTAAGATAAGGATATGAACCCCATACACCGATTGTTCGACAAACAGCGCAAGCATTTCGAACCGGACGGCAGCCTGGCCAAGTGGGAACCGTTCTTCGAGGCCATGGAGAATGTCTTCTTTGGCACCAGGGAGGTCACCACCCAATCGCCCCACCCCCGGGACAGTCTGAGCGTTCAGCGCTACATGATGCTGGTCATCATGGCAGTGCTGCCCTGCCTGTTTTTTGGAATGTACAACGTCGGGCTGCAGGCCTTCCTGGCTGCCGGCCGGCAGCCCGATCTCTGGCCCATGTTCTGGCTGGGGGTGCGGCAGGTCATGCCCCTGGTCTTTATTTCGTATCTGTTCGGCTTCGGGTGGGAAATCGTTTTTGCCGTCATCCGTCGGCACGCCATCAGCGAAGGTGTTTTCGTCACCGCGATTCTGTTTCCGCTAACCCTGCCGCCCACCACGCCATGGTGGCAGGCCGCCTTGGGCATCTCCTTCGGAGTGGTCATCGGCAAGGAAGTCTTTGGCGGCACCGGACGCAATTTTCTCAATCCGGCGCTGACTGGACGGGCATTTTTATATTTCGCCTACCCGGTCCAGATGTCCGGGGACGCCGTCTGGACGGCAGTCCTCAAAGAGGGG
>Ga0316201_10004536_pt1 | contig 10494 bp, 8 predicted proteins | sample CS6wburrow_MG_FD_204516 | JGI IMG/M metagenome (GOLD analysis project Ga0316201, IMG submission 204516) | Coastal sediment microbial communities from Delaware Bay, Delaware, United States - CS-6 worm burrow | ecosystem: Environmental > Aquatic > Marine > Coastal > Sediment | place: USA: Delaware... | reverse complement strand
GTTAAATCGAAAATCTCAATCCCGTCTCCATCATTGTCGCAAATGAAATAATCAGATATCGGATCCGTGATCGCAGGGGCGTCATCCACTTGAAGATTTAAAGGGACAACATCAAAACAATTGAAATTTATTTCTTCCAGTCTGGCCCAGACGGTTTGAAAACCTGCTTGTGTATTGGTAAAGGTCGTTGGATTTACAATTGGAAATATGCCTCCTTCGGCAGCTTCCTGAGTAAAGTGAAACGTGACAAAAGTATCCGGTTGCCCGTTTATTATCTGAGCTTCACGGATGGTTAAGTCAAATTCAGCAAAACCATCGTTAGGTGCTTCATCACAGAGTACAATGTCATCGGGTATACCAGCTACAGGTTGAGGAGCAAATTCTACTACAATCTCATCTGTTGCAGTACAACCGCTACTTATAATTGCTTCAATTTGATATGTCCCTGATTGGGTGATAGTAAGAGATGCATTCGTTTCACCTGGCAAAATATCGAACATCATTGTAATAGGATTCCATATATACCACTGGTAAGTAGTCTGTCCGGTCATATCCTGTTCAACTTCAATTGTAAGTGGCTGACCTTCGCAAGGAGCATTTCCCGCAGCAATCGTAAGATCCGGAGGCAAACTGATACCCAGGTTAAAAGATCCTCCTTCCAGGAATACAGCCATATCCAGCGCAGTATCGGTCTCATCGGCAACTACCATTTTAATGGTGTACGTATTTCCGATTACCACGGTACCCTGAGCGGACAACTGAACAATCTGCCCATTGTAATCGATGGCTGCGTCTGCAGCTATATTGAACGGTTCGAAATTGTATTTATCGAAGTATTCTTCATTGATGGCAGGACACTGGCCGGGAACTTCCGGGTGAATGTTGGTTACTTCAATAGGGATTAATGTTCCGGGAAGTACTGCCAGATTCTGAACCTCTCCTGTAAATTGATTTGTGAGTATAAAGGCAAAAGCATCTGAAAATGTACATTCAAAATTCTGATCATATTCTTCAGACGCCATGATAAAATCAAAACTTATCTGACTAATTTGCGGGACAAAATCAAAGGATATCCATGAGGCATTATTGGTGTTTGTAGCCGTGGTCACCGCTTCGAGATCGGCATCTCCAGGCCATCCCAGACCACCATCGCTATGTACCGTTAAGTTAGGTCCGGGTGCATTCTGCACATTACCAGAACAAAGAATAATTCCATTTGCAAATGGAAAATCCGACCCATTAGATTCGAAGTATGCAATACCATTGTCATCACCAAAATCAGTTCCTGTACTTTGCTGAAAATTATCAACTTCCGCGCAGGTACTGTTAATAAGGATATCTTCAACTAATTGCTGGGTCGTATAGGTTTCATCCACTGTGATCTGTGAATAACCAATAAACGAGAAGATCAGTAGAATGGGGAGTAAAATTCTCTTCATACGTAGGTCGTTATGGCACCAAATATATTGAATACATTGGTTTTCTTTTATTATTTTTGCAAAAAATAGCTACAAATGCATCAATTCAGTGTTGATATTCAACCCACTAACAACGAAAACATAGTAAAGTTTATTGCGAATTCCTTCCTTACACAGGCTAAAAGTTTCGAATTCAACAATATAGACGATGCCAAACCCAGTCCGTTGGCACAACAATTATTCTATTTGCCTTTCGTAAAAACAGTATATATTTCCCAAAATTTCGTCGCGATCGAGAAGTACAATATCGTTGAATGGGCAGACGTTCAGAACGATGTTGCTATCTCCATTACCGATTACCTGAACAGCGGTAAACCAGCAGTAATAGAGAACGAGGCCCCTGCCAAAATACCAGTTTCGGTATATGCTGAAAGTACTCCCAATCCCATAGTGATGAAATTTGTGGCCAATAAGCCGCTGGCAGAGGGAACTTTCGAGTTTAAAAACATAGATGAAGCCTTCCAGGCCCCTTTAGCCAAAGAGCTATTTACGTTTCCTTTTGTGAAAGAGGTCTTTATTAGCGCCAACTACGTCTCGGTTATGAAGTACGACGTTGCCGAATGGGAAGAAATCACCATGGAATTACGGGAATTTATTAGAAGTTATATTGAAAATGGTAAGCCCATACTGGATGATGCCATTCTCACGCAGCAAAACAAGGAAAATGATTCCTCCGAGGCTACAGATGCAGTACAATCTGATCTGGACAAGGAGATCATTTCTATCCTTAATGAGTACGTAAAACCAGCAGTAGCAAGTGATGGCGGACATATTGCCTTCGATTCTTTCGATGAAAAGACAAAAACGGTCAGAGTAATACTTCAGGGAGCGTGCAGTGGATGTCCATCTTCAACCGTTACCTTGAAAAATGGAATCGAAACCATGCTGCGTGAGATGCTTCAAGGCAGAGTGGCCTATGTGGAAGCTATTAATGGATAGCCCATTTTTCCTGAGGTTTACGGGGTATAAACGGTATTAATTTCGTATCTTAATAGCTAATAATAACGTACAACTAAAAAGTAATAATTATGGCAGTATTAAAGGTAATAGAAGTGCTTTCTAATTCAAATGAAAGCTGGGAAGACGCCACCAGAAATGCAGTGACACATGCTGCTAAAAGCGTAAAAAATATACGTTCTGTATATGTTCAGGATCAAAGCGCCATTGTAACCGATAACAATGTCACCGAATTTCGTGTGAATGTGAAGATCACTTTTGAAGTTAACTAAAATTTTTCCTTAAATGGTAAATACGCTTTTGAAGGCTCAAAAGCGTATTTTTGTTTTATAACAATCTTTAATTATGCGAAGCATTTTATTTGCTCTTCTGATACTTACACTTTGCTATTCCTGTAATTCTTCCAAAAAAGATATGTCTGAAAACCATAAGTATACCAACGAACTCATACATGAAACAAGTCCGTATTTACTGCAACATGCACACAATCCAGTAAACTGGAAGGCTTGGAATAACGAGACCTTAAATCAGGCTAAATCGGAAAAAAAACTTATTATCCTAAGTGTTGGATATGCCGCCTGTCACTGGTGTCACGTGATGGAAAAAGAGAGCTTTGAGGATTCCACAGTTGCAGCCGTTATGAATGATAATTTCATCAATATTAAAGTGGATCGGGAAGAGCGTCCCGATGTGGACCAAATATATATCAGCGCTGTAGAACTTATGACAGGCCGGGCGGGCTGGCCTCTGAATGTAATCACACTACCTGATGGCCGACCTGTATGGGGCGGCACTTATTTCAGGAAAGAGGATTGGATTAAAAGCATAGAAAAGATACAGGAAATTTATGAGGCAGAACCACAGAAACTCATAGATTACGCCGATCAACTCGAGGAAGGCATAAAATCTATGGACTTGGTTACTTTCAACACAGGAGATGTCGATTTTAGCAATTACGATACCTCGATGCTCATAGAAAACTGGAGCCGTAATTTCGATCATCGCTTTGGAGGCTACAACCGGGCACCGAAATTTATGATGCCCAACAACTATAATTATCTGCTTCGAAATGCTGTTGCCAATCAAGACGGGAAATTAATGGAATACGTAACACTTACCCTGGATAAAATGGCCTACGGCGGGGTGTACGATCATATTGGAGGTGGTTTCGCCAGGTACAGTACAGACGACCGCTGGCACGTTCCTCATTTCGAAAAGATGCTCTACGATAACGCTCAGCTCGTAAGTTTATACAGCGATGCCTACGCGATCACTAAAAATCCGCTATACCGTGAAATTGTGGAAGAAACGCTTACATTCATACAAAAGGAATTAACACATGATTCCGGAGCTTTTTATTCATCGCTGGATGCCGACAGTGAAACAGAGGAGGGCGAACTTGAGGAAGGAGCTTATTACATCTACACTAAAGCCGAATTGGAAGAGCTGCTAAGTGAGGATTTTGAATTATTCAAATCCTATTACAACATCAATAACTTCGGAAAATGGGAAAATGATCATTATGTACTGATTAGGACAAAAAGTGACGAAGAGATCATGGAAGAGTTCTCTCTATCCCCGGAAGTCCTTCAGAATAAGAAGAAAAACTGGAAGTCGGTACTTCTGGAATATCGAAACCAACGACCGCGTCCGAGGCTGGATGATAAATCCCTAACATCCTGGAATGGATTAATGCTTAAAGGGTATGTGGATGCATATAAGGTATTTCAAAATGATACCTACCTGGATGTTGCCTTAAAGAACGCGCGATTCATTATTGACAATCAACTGCAACCCTCGCGTGCCTTGTATCATAATTATAAAGATGGTAAAAGCACTATCAATGGTTATCTGGAGGATTACGCTGCGGTTATTGAATCTTTCATTGCATTGTATGAGGTTACCCTGGATGAGCAATGGCTTGATTATTCGGTTGACCTGGCCGACTATTGTTTTGAAAAATTCTACAATCCGGATAAAGGTATGTTCTTTTTTACTTCGGAAGATGATCCTAAACTTGTGACGAGAAATACAGAATACAGGGATAATGTGATCCCGGCCTCTAATTCCATCATGGCAAAAAATCTTTTCAAACTGTCCCATTTCTATGAAAAGCCCAAATACGCTGAAACAGCAAAGCAAATGCTAAAAAATGTCCAGCCTGAAATGGAGCAGTATCCAGGCGGATTTTCTAACTGGTTGGATCTTATGGCGAACTACCAGAATGACTACTATGAAGTAGTTGTGATGGGCGAATCGGCCATTGAAAAAGTTAATGAAATCAATGCCCGATATATCCCTAATAAGTTAATAGCGGGAAGTACATCACAGAGCAATAGTTACCTTCTTGAAGGACGTTTTTCCGAAGGAGAAACTCTCATTTATGTGTGCGTAAATAATACCTGTAAACTTCCTGTTAGAGATACGGCCAAGGCCTTAGGTTTTATTAAAGCTAACTGAGACCGGGCTAAGCGTGCTCAAGCATCACAGAATTAATACTGCTTTAACAGAAATTCACTGATGATTTAAGTATATTCGCTTCTTTAAAATTCCAGGGGGCTATAACGGAAGTTTAAGCAGCCAACGCAGTCTGTATTTATAAATGAAGACTACCGTTTAATTTTAGAGACCTATGATTCTTTTTATTAACTGTCTCCCTGATTATTTTTGACATCAAAATTAATTATACATCACACTATACCATGAGAAGAATTTCGGTTGTTTTTACCCTCGCATTATTTACTTTTATTTCATATAACTCATCTGCCCAAGGTGTATTTCACGATCCGGAAACCGACAATTTTATCTCGAAGAGATCTATCACTTTTCCCGATCATGGTTATACCTATACAGGTTCTCCTTATGCCAACAAAGCTTTTCAGGCAGGATTTGTGTTTAATGACGGTGTCATTTTAGCAAGTAATGTTGCATTACGTTATAATGCCGCTCGTGACGAATTCGAGATTAAGAAATCTTTGAATACTTCCAATTATGCAGCAAAAGTGCTGGTGCAATCTGAAGACATTTATGTGAAGATCAATAACCGCTTATTTGTTTTTATAAATAAAAATGAAGAGAATGGTACCGGTGGATACTATGAAGTATTGCATGACGGAGAGCGCTTAAGTTTGTACAAAAAATTAACCAAAGAGTTCATTGAGGGCAAAAAAGCGGTGAATTCGATAGCTGCCGACATTCTTCCGATGTATAAAGAAAAGGAAGATCTCTATATCATGAATGAGGATAATGAGCTAAGTGAGCTGCCTGGTTCAAGAAATGGAAAAATTAACAGTTTTTCAGGTAACAAAAAACTTATAAAGCAACATATCAGAGACAAGAAACTGAATGTAAATAAACAGTACGACCTAATTAAACTTATGAACTATTACGATAGTCTATAATACATGACAATGAAAAAGATCACTTTCTACACAATAGTTTTTAGTTTGCTGTTTAGTCTTTCTGCTGAAGCACAAATTTGGGACAGAGAATTTGTGAGTGGTCTGAATCAGATTGATCAAAACAACAAGCGGCAAACCAAATTTGACAAATACACGCTCGAAGAGGGCGTAGTCGGCACACCGTATAATAATCAGAATTTTTTATTAGGAAACGTATATCGTGGAAATGCATTATTTGCCACTAATGTTGCATTGCGTTATAATGCCGTCGCAGATGAAATGGAAATAAAAGAATCGTTGGAATCTGCCGATGAGGATACCAGGGTCTTACCCAAAGACCCGGAGATTTTTGCAAAAATTGAAAATGATATCTATGTTTTTGTCCCTTTCCAGGGTAAAATTGAAGATGGAGGTTATTTTCATGTAATGTTTGAAGGTAAGAAACTCGATCTATACAAGAAGCTCATTAAAAAGGTGATAGCCGGCCGAAAAGCCTCTTCTTCATTTACTCAGGATATACCTACCGAATTCAGAGATGAATCCCAATACTTTTTAGTAACAAAAAATGGTCGATTCTTCCAGTTACCTGAAGATAAAAAAAAGAAATTCGACATTTTTGGCGTCAATAAAGAAAAGGTCCTGCAATACGCTAAGGATAATGGCCTGAATCCAAGTGAGGAAAAAGATCTGCTTACTATCATCAAATATTATGATGGGGTATAGCTTCTGCTTTTACCCAAGAATCTCTCTATTTTTGTGTTTGCTGAAGCTGTTTTAGGTAATAGGACGGGTAAATACCATATTTCTTATAAAAACTCTTGGAGAAAGACTCGGCACTTTTAAAGCCACATTCGTTAGCAATAGCTTTGATGGTATATTTTCTGAAGGTGGTGTTGTCCTTTAATTCTTCCACAGCATAATCAATTCGCAGGTCATTTATATACTGGGAAAAATTCTTGCCTTTTTTTAAATTGATAACCTTGGAGAGATAAGTAGAATTGGTTTCAAAGGATTTCGCCATTTCATTAAGTGATATCTGTTGTGACAAATACTCTTTTTCCAACTCAAAAGTCTTAAGCCTCTCAAGTATATTCTCGATGATCTCTGAAGAAATTCCCACAGCTTCAATATCACTTGTCTCTTCCTCCAATTCTTTCTCTTCGGTCGCCATTAAATTTTCGAATCTCTTCTTGTATTGTTTCTGTCTTCGGAAATAGTAAAAAACAAGTCCAAAACTAACTGCCAGAAAACCGAGCGCCCACAACAAGGAATTCGATGATATCTTGTTTTTTTCTTCCAGCTCGCTTATAAGCTGCTCCTTTTCTTCAACCAATTTTGGTATTTCGAAATCATTAACCGTCTTTTCGTTGATATTTCTCTTCTTACTCTCGATGAGCCTTAGGACCACTACAAGTTTATAGAGGTATTTCAACTGTATATCGTCCTCCCCTTTTTCTTTGTAATAGCTAATTAGTTTATCATATACTTCGGGTAATTCGGGATAAACAATACTTCTTGCCTCGTATAAGGAGTCTATTCTTCTGTAATACATCATTCCCTTTTCAAGGTCTCCTTGCTTGTTATATATGCTCCCCACGTAGAAATAATAGTAAGGTAAATAATAGTTATTGAACTCATTCCTGAAGGTATCAGCTTTATACAGGCTATCCAGAGCTTCTTCATAACTACCCTTCACATACAAGGCCGTACCTGATCTTGAAACAAAGGCGTAATAGGTCGCGGAATCTTTTGTTTTTAATGCTTCCGAAATGCCTTCCTTAAAATAGAAAAGTGCAGAATCCGGTTTCTTCAGATTGACAAATGAACGACCTAATCCTTCCAGTGAAGACAAATAGTTTTGTTCGTATTGATCACTATCCTTATTCTCTTGTAGTAGTTTATAAGTAAGCCGGTGTGCCTCAAGAGACTTCTCATAATCACCCCACATCTCATTAATGTCATTTATTTGGTGTAAGGCAGTGATCTGGTGCCCGATCTGGTTCTTTTCACGGGCGAAATGATAACCGGTGAGTGCACTTTGAAGACTGCGCTCATACTCTTCGTTCTCATAAAGATAGTCCGATTTGAACAGATACGGTACAGTTGGAAAGTTCGGATGATTACTATTCTTTGAAAGTATTATGGCTGTGTCCAAATATTTCAGGGCTTCCCGGTGTTTGGAAATAAAAGAAAGCCTCGTATATCCCCTTGCCATCTTAGTGCTGTCGCTCATGGCTTTCGCTTTCGATATGTATTTTCTAGCGATTCTTTCAGCAATAACAGTATCTTCAGCATTGGCGTCGTATAAAACGATCAGGGAATCAATGGGGCGTTCTTCAAGGTACAAATCGGTGAGTTCCTGTGCGCTCAAAAGAGACGTAATCAGCGCCATAAAAACAAACAAATTCAATCGCATCACCGGGTAGTTTTTTTGAAGTTAATTTCAGCAATTTTTTCTATGATAAATTTACCTTTTTATTGACAAGATGCACAACATAATACGGAATTTGGAAAATCAAAATTGCTAAGCGCCCTGTTTTTCTGGGGTTTAACGAGAGTATTTAGGGTCTTCATTTATAAATCGCGACAGAGAATATATAAATAACGCCATGATATACTTGCATATAGCCGCGGCTGTGATTAGTTTTACATTAGAATTAAAAACAGATATAAAATTTTAAATACGATATAATGAGAAAGAAAATTGTAATACTTACCATTCTGTTAGCTAGCGGCCTTTTTCAGGCCGCTGCGCAGAATTTTGGTGGAGATCCTACACAATTACGAGCATTCACTAATAGTCTTCATCAAGTGGATGAATTTATTAAAAGACAAAATATGGGTATCGATTTTGCCGATAAGGATAGTTATACCGGAACTCCCTATAATCATCCTTCCTACTTGCCCGGAAATGTGTACAAAGGAAAAGAGTTATTAGCTACAAATGTGGCGCTTCGTTATAATGCCATAGCAGACGAGATGGAAATTAAAGAATCCCTTGAGACCGGTGATAAGGATGCAAAAGCCCTAACGAAATCCCCGGATATCTATGTTAAGATCGTTAACGATATATACGTTTTCGTGCCTTATGACGGAGGAATTGAAGGAGGTGGATATTTCCAGGTTCTTACTGAAGGAAAAAAAGTCGATCTCTTTAAAAAGGTGAAGAAAGATTTTACAGCTGCAAAGAAAGCAACTACTTCGATCACAAGGGATATTCCGGCAAAATTTACCGATAAGCCAGTATATTATTTGGTAACCAAAGAAGGTAAATTCTATGAATTACCGTCTTCTAAAAAGAAAAAACTAAAGGTATTCTCGGAGAATGAAAAACTGGTGAAGAGCTACGTAAATTCAAACAATCTTGATCTGAATGATGAAAAAGATCTGATTCGAGTGATTAAATACTATGACGGGGTATAATTAGCTCAACCTGAAATAAAATCTTTCAGATAATACGGCTCAAAATAGGCGACATCTTCGATGTCGCTTTTTTTGTACTTTATTTCAGCCATTCCAGCCATATCGATCGCTGAAGGCATAGCATCCGGGACGAATATCGCATTGGGATGATCGATAATCTTCTGAAATTTTTCCATTCCGCTTCCCAGAAATATGACTTTACCCTCGTTGAGAAAGTCTGAAAATGCATCTTCATTTAGTACTTCAGCACGGGTTTCTCTAACCTCTTCATTCCTGTCATTAAAAACTGCCGAATACACTTCCATGCGTCTCGCATCTAATAATGGGATCTTATAGTCAGACTCCATTTTTACTGGAATCACCATAGAGCTTAAAGTTGGTATGGAAATTAAAGGTATATCCAGGGCATAGCATAAGCCCTTAGCGGCTGAAACGCCAATTCTAAGCCCGGTGTAGGAGCCAGGGCCTTTACTAACGGCTACAGCGTCCAGATTGGTCTTAAGGATACTTACTTGTGCCAGTACTTCTTCGATAAAAGGATGTAGTTTTTCAGCATGGGTATACGCAGAACTCCGATCTTCCTTAAAAGCAATAACGCTTCCGTTTACCGAAAGCGCTACCGAACAATTTGTAGTGGCTGTCTCAAGACATAAAATAGTAGCCATTATTCTTCATCTTTTTCTTCCGGCTGCTCGTCTTCTGCTTCTGAGATCTTATCTCCACAGTCCAGTGTCTTGGTCACTGTATTATAAGGACCGGTTATAACAACATCACCTTCCGCAAGGCCGGAGGTTATTTCAATATTGGAATCATCCTGAATACCGGTTGTTACCACTCTTATTTTGGCTTCATCACCTTCTTTTACAAAAACACATTCAAACTTCTCTGTTTCTCCTTCTGTTGTTTTCTTTTTGGATTTGAAGCTCTTTGTACAGCTGGTATCCGTCTTAATCACAATTGCACTGATTGGTACTGCTGTTATATCCGATTTCCTTTCCGTTATCACATCCACTGTGGCTGTCATACCAGGTCTGAAAGGTGAATAGTAATCGGGTTTACCTTCTGTTAGATCTGAATAAGATTCAGGTACGATGCGAACTTTTACCTTAAAATTTGTTACCTGATCCACAGAAATGGCATTCTCAGCAGAATTGGCTATTTCTGTTACCACACCCTTAAACTCTCTTTTCAAATAAGCGTCCACCTCCACGACGGTAGAATCTTCCAGCGCTACT
>Ga0316201_10004535_pt1 | contig 10495 bp, 12 predicted proteins | sample CS6wburrow_MG_FD_204516 | JGI IMG/M metagenome (GOLD analysis project Ga0316201, IMG submission 204516) | Coastal sediment microbial communities from Delaware Bay, Delaware, United States - CS-6 worm burrow | ecosystem: Environmental > Aquatic > Marine > Coastal > Sediment | place: USA... | reverse complement strand
GTGGCTATGTACCGGGTGTCAGACCCGGCAAGGCAACCTCTGACTACCTGGATACCGTGCTGGGGCGTCTGACTTTTGCCGGGGCCATATACATTTCACTGGTCTGCGTCCTGCCGACACTGCTGATCGGGCAGTTCAATGTTCCCTTCTTCTTTGGCGGGACATCACTGCTTATCGTCGTCGGTGTTGGCCTCGACACGGCTTCCCAGATCGAAGCACATCTTATCTCGCGCTCATATGAAGGTTTCATGAAGGGCGTGAGTATCAAGAGCCGGCGTGGATAATCAAGGGTATTGGCATGAAACTGATACTGCTAGGACCTCCCGGCGCCGGAAAGGGAACCCAGGCCAAGATGCTGACGGAAAGGTTTTCCATTCCGCAGATCTCGACCGGAGACATTCTTCGCGCTGCCGTGAAAGACGGTACTCCGATGGGTCTCAAGGCCAGGCAGTACATGGACGCCGGCGGTCTGGTCCCAGATGAGGTCGTGGTCGGCATAGTCCGTGACCGTCTTCAGGAAGCTGACTGTATCAACGGGTTCATCCTCGATGGCTTCCCGCGGACAGTTGCCCAGGCGGATGCTCTGCAAACCAGCCTGGAAGAGATGGACAAGGCTCTGGATCGTGTGATCTCTCTTGATGTCGATGCCGAAGCACTGGTCGAACGTTTGACCGGCCGCAGGACCTGCAAAGAGTGTGGTCGAGGCTACCATGTCAAGTTTGACCCGCCGCGTGAGGATGCTCTCTGTGACGCCTGTGGCGGCAGTCTCTTCCAGCGCGATGATGATCAGGAAGAGACGATTCGCAAACGACTGCAGGTTTATGCAGATCAGACGTCTCCGCTGATCAGTTATTACCGGGACGCTGATGTGCTGATGGAGCTTGACGGAATGCAGCCAATTCCCCAGGTCCAGGAAAAGATGCTGTCGCTGCTGCAGGCGAGTTAGCGTGATTGTCTTAAAGAGCCCGGCGGAGCTGGACAAGATGCGTGCTGCAGGACAGATCGTCGCTGAGACGCTGGCCCTGCTCAATAGTCGGATCAGACCCGGCGTCACAACTGCCGAACTGGATCGACTGGCGGAAAAGGAATGTCAGCGGCACGGTGCCAAGCCGGCGTTCAAAGGATACGGTGGTTTCCCATACTCCATCTGTTCCTCGCCGAACGACCGGGTTGTCCATGGCTTTCCTGACAATAATCCGCTGCAGGATGGGGATATCCTGAGTATAGACTTCGGGGTGCTCTACAAGGGTTTCTACGGCGATTCGGCGGTAACGTTCGCTGTTGGCGAGCTCGATGATGAGACACAGCGCCTGGTTACGGCGACCCGTGAATCACTCGAGCGGGCCATAGAAAAATCGGTTCCGAATGGCAGGCTGTCAGATCTGTCACACGCTGTTCAGTCCTGGGTCGAACCGAAGGGTTTCAGCGTAGTCAGGGAATTTGTCGGGCATGGCATAGGCAGTAAGCTGCATGAAGCTCCGCAGATCCCGAATTACGGCGAGGCAGGACAGGGGCCGCGACTCAAGGCTGGCATGACCCTGGCGATTGAACCGATGATTAATGCCGGAGTGCCCGGCGTGAAGATACTGGAAGACGGCTGGACGGCAGTAACCCAGGATGGTAAACGTTCAGCCCATTTTGAACATACAGTCGCCATTACTGATAATGGCCCGGAGATCCTGACGCGGGTTTAAACAGTGAAGGTGAACCCCTTCGCGATTCAAGCGACAGTTTAAAGGGAAGAAACATGAAAGTCCGAGCATCAGTAAAAACAATTTGTGACAAGTGCAAGATAATCAAGCGCAAGGGAGTCGTCAGAGTTATTTGCGAAAATCCCAAGCATAAACAGAGGCAAGGCTAAGGTATTAGGAGGATCGGACATTGGCTCGTATTGCTGGTATCGATTTACCCAGAAACAAACGGATTGAAGTTGCCCTGACCTATATCTACGGTGTCGGGCGTTCTGCATCCCGGGAAATTCTGTCCAAGGCAGGTGTTGACTGCAACACCCGCTCGGATAATTTGACTGAGGATGAAGTAGCCAAGATCCGCAAGGTTATTGACAGTGACTGCAAGGTTGAGGGTGATTTGCGTCGTGAAGTGACGATGAACGTCAAGCGACTCATGGACCTCGGCTGCTATCGTGGTCTGCGCCATCGTAGAGGTTTGCCGGTGCGTGGACAGAAAACCAAGACAAATGCCAGAACCCGCAAGGGTCCGCGCAAAACTGTCGCCGGTAAGAAGAAGTAACAGGAGGTACCATGGCCAAGCCTGGCAAGCGTGTACGCAAAAAGGTTGAAAAGAAGAATATAGCGAATGGAATTGCCCATATTCAGGCGACATTCAACAATACGATTATTACCATTACTGATGTAACCGGTAACGTTATCTCCTGGTGTACTTCGGGGTCTAAAGGTTTCAGAGGGAGTCGTAAGAGTACTCCTTTTGCTGCCCAGATGGCCGCTGAAGATGCGGCAAATAAAGCCAAGGAGCATGGCCTGCGTAGTGTTGAGGTCTGGGTCAAGGGCCCCGGTTCCGGTCGTGAGTCCGCTTTGCGGGCCCTGCAGGCTGTTGGCCTGACAATCACAATGATCAAGGACGTCACTCCGATTCCCCATAACGGATGCCGCCCGCCGAAGCGTAGAAGAGTCTAACCAGTCATAAGGAGAACGAACGTTGGCGAGACACACTGGACCCGTTTGCCGCATGTGTCGACGGGAAAATATGAAGCTGTTCCTCAAAGGTGACCGGTGTTACACCGATAAATGTGCCTTGGAACGTCGCAATTACGCCCCGGGGCAACACGGCCAGGGTCGTATCAAGGTTTCTGACTACGGTACACAGCTGCGCGAGAAGCAGCGGGTCAAGCGGACTTACGGTCTGCTTGAAAAGCAGTTCCGCGACTACTTCGTCAGAGCTGACCGAATGAAGGGCGTGACCGGCGAGAATCTCCTGGTCCTGCTTGAGCGCCGCCTGGACAGCATGGTCTACCGTATGGGTTTTGCGACTTCACGCAGTGAGGCCCGGCAGCTGGTTCGTCACACGCACTTTACCGTCAATGGCCGTAAGGTGAATATACCGTCGTATCTCGTACGTCCGGGTGATGTTGTTGAGCTGCGCGAAAAAAGCCGCAAGATCGTTCGTATCAACGAGGCTCTCGATGGTGTTATGCGCCGTGGTATCCCGTCATGGGTCGAATTGACCCGCGAGGCATATCAGGGGACAGTCAAGACTTTGCCGGTACGCGCAGAGATGACGACCCCGAGCTTCCAGGAACATCTGATTGTTGAACTTTACTCGAAGTAATCGTTAGATACCCTGGCGGTTTACAACTTTAACGCAACCTCATAACGGAGGATTCGCATGTATAAAAACTGGAGAGAACTGATCAAACCCAAGCGTCTCCAGGTTGATGCCGATTCACTGACGGCTACCTACGGTAAATTCACCGCAGAACCGTTTGAACGTGGTTTCGGTACAACCATGGGAAATGCCCTGCGCCGGGTTCTGCTCTCCTCGCTTCAGGGAGCGGCGATCACATCTGTTCGTGTCAAAGGCGTACTACACGAGTTTTCCACGATCCCTGGTGTGACGGAAGACGTGACGGACATCATCCTGAACCTCAAAGGTGTCCTGATCGAGTTGCACGGTCACGAAGCCCGCAATGTCCGCATTGTCAAAAAAGGTGTTGGGGTCATCACAGCCGGTGACATTGTCACTGACTCGAACGTGGTGATCCTGAACCCCGACCACTACATTGCAACCTGTGGCAAGGAAGCCGATGTCGAAATGGACATGCTGGTTGCCATGGGCAAGGGTTACGGTGCCGCAGAGCGCAATCGTGACGAAAAGGCTCCGGTCGGTACGATTCCGATCGATGCAATCTTTTCGCCGATCAAGAAAGTCAATTTCACGGTCAGCAATGCCCGCGTCGGGCAGGTTACCGACTACGACAAGCTGGTCCTGGAAATTTATACTGATGGCAGCGCCAAGCCTGACGATGCCCTGGCATATGCTGCCAAAATCGTCAAGGAGCAGGTTCAGCTGTTTATCAACTTTGACGAGGCTCTCGAACCGGATGAGCCGGAAGAGACAGAAGGCGGCAAGACGCCGGTCAACGAGAACCTCTACCGCAGGGTAGACGAACTCGAGTTGTCGGTGCGCAGTGCCAACTGCCTGAAGAACGCCGATATCCGCCTGATCGGTGAACTCGTACAGAAGTCCGAGGCGGAAATGCTTAAAACACAGAATTTCGGTCGCAAGTCACTTAACGAGATCAAGGATATTCTCTCCGAGATGGGTTTGACCCTCGGCATGGCGCTGGATGGTTTCCCGGATCCGGAATATCTGAAGATGATCGAAAAGAGCGAAGAAGAACTCTAGGGTGCTGTCCCTGCCGGAAGGTTGTATAGAGAAAGGATCTGATACCAATGCGTCATATGAAATCCGGTAAGCGGCTGGGCCGCAACACCAGTCACCGCAAGGCCATGATGCGCAACATGGTGACCTCGTTTTTCGACCACGAGAAAATCACCACTACGGATGCGCGCGCCAAGGAATTGCGCAAGATGGCAGAAAAGCTGATTACCATTGCACTGCGTGGCGATCTGCATTCCCGCCGCCTCGTCATGCAGGTTGTCCGCGACAAGAAAGTCGTCGCCAAGCTGTTCGATACGATTGCCCCGCGCTATACCGAGCGTCCCGGTGGTTATACGAGAATTATCAAGCTTGGTCATCGTTCCGGTGACAACGCCTCCCTGTCGGTTATCGAACTGGTGGACGAGGAATTTACTGCCAAGCCGAAAAAGAAGAAGGCTCCTGCCAAGAAAGCAGCGAAGCCTGTTGAGCCGGTTGTAGAAGAGACCCCGGTTGAGGAGGAAGCTCCTGCTGAGGAAGCCCCTGCTGAGGAAGCCCCTGCTGAGGAAGCCCCTGCTGAGGAAGCCCCTGCTGAGGAAGCCCCTGCTGAGGAAGCCCCTGCTGAGGAAGCCCCTGCTGAGGAAGCCCCTGCTGAGGAAAAGAAAAAAGACTGATCAGCTCTCGAGTTGCAGACGTATAATGAAGCAGGGCGAGGTGATTTCATCTCGCCCTGCTTTATGTCTTTTTTTCGATATCTTTATCGTTCGGAAGTCATCTGAAAATCGTCGTCTTATTGATAGAGATATTGGGGCGATCTGTAGACAACAAAATCATTACTTCCGGGCCAAACCATGGATGGCCATTTGGGTTTTTCCCCCTTGACATAGATGACCAAACAGGTAGTTTATAGCAGTGGATCTACTGGTTGATGTTCTTTTCGCCCAACTAAAATCCGTGACACCTTGCCTTACCGTCCCCTCCTGGCTGTGGCGTGTTTTGTGGCAAGTCGGTGGGCCTGAGGGGTCTGCACGAAGCCCAATTTGACGTGCGGATTAGACTGTAGGTGGATAAATAAGACACAAACCTTTACCTTATTGCTCCCAATAGTGTAATTTAACTTCGTTTTGATTTGACGTATTCAATGGGGGATGGAATGACGAGCAGGCAAGCAGGTATGTATTACACTCAAAGACCGCTGTCGTCGGCATGGTGCTGACTGGCGGTTTTTTTGTTGCCCGAAATTGGATTGACCCATGTACACAAAAAAAGTCCTTTCCATGTTTTCAAAGACTCTTTTGATCGCAGACGATACTCCCTTGTTTCTCCGGCTGGCCAAAGACCTTTTCCGCAGAGAGCAAGTTGATATTTTGACCGCACAAAGCGGACCTGAAGCTGTAGAAATTGTCAGAACGACAAAGATCGACCTGATACTGATGGATCTGTACATGGCGGAAGGCGACGGCGATGAGGCCTGTAGACAAATAAAAAGTGACCCCGGTGTGCGAACAACCCCAATTGTCATGATGACAAGCAGCAACTATCCGAATGACATGGAACGTTGCAAATCGGCGGGATGTAACGAAGTCATTCACAAACCGTTAACAAGAGAACATGTTCTCCAAATATGCAAGAAATATTTGAACCTACCGGGATGGTCTGGCAAAAGATCGACGATAAAAACGTCAGCCAGGTTCTGGAAAAATCCAGAACAAATGTCTTCAGGGACACTCCTTGACATATCTGTGGGTGGTGTGTTCCTCGCCACAGAAGAGTATTTTGAGATGGGCTCTGAACTTCATCTCGAGTTCCGACTCAGTAGTGAGCGGGCGCCAATAAGCTGTAAAGGGCGGGTCGCCTGGGTTAACAGAAAGGATAATTTTAAAAACCATGCGTGCTCTGGGATGGGTGTCGAGTTTTTAGACATACAGAAACTGGACATCCTCAGTATCCAGGCATGGGTAAGAAACGAGCCATCGGTGTAAGAGTTTAAATCATTTCTCAACCCATTGCCGCATCTGCACAGGATTTGTCCCTGGCTCCGGAATGGCTATTGCTGCGGTTTTTTTACTTCAAGAAGTTCAATCTCAAAGACCAGCTCCTTGTCTGCCAGCGGATGATTGGCATCAAGCGTTACATACTCTTCAGTAATTTCACGGACCATCAGACGGAAAGTCGTGTCGTCATGGTTGGTGACCTCCAATTGCCCCCCGACCTGCAGGTCAACCTTGTCTCCTATGATACTCCGTTCAACTGTTTCCAGTAATTCCGGTTTGCTCTTGCCGTATGCTTTGTCGCAAGGGATGGTTACGCTTTTACTCTCGCCCTGGTACATGCCTTCCACCGCCTCATCGAAGCCGGCGATAACCTCTTCGCGGCCGATAATGAATTGCAGGGGGCGATCTTCAGGAGACTCGTCGAAGATCGTGCCATCTTGCAGGCGACCGGTATAGTGGACTTTGACGGTGTCCATTTTTGCTGCGCGTATCATGTGATATCTCTCCAAAGTTGCTCAGTGATTGATGGTTTTGTTCCTATGGGTACTTGCGTCCGGTATGCATATCAAGCCAGCTGATTTCGGTCAATCATTTATTCCGTAAGCTGTCCGCCTGACTTGCCATTTTGCAGTCTTCATGCTACTTTGTCGCGGCTGAACAGATAAGGACAGAGTATGTATTGCCCCTCTCGCGAAGAGTTTTTAAATCTTGCCAGCCAAGGGAATCTGATTCCGGTCTATCGGGAGATTCTCGCGGATATGGAAACACCGGTTTCGGCCTTCTGCAAAATCGACGATCGAGAGAGTGCCTTTCTACTCGAAAGTATCGCCGGCGGCGAGAAATGGGCACGTTATTCCTTCCTCGGTGTCGGTTCCGGCCGCGCTTTCCGTTGTCGCAATAACCGCTATGAGATACTGGAAAACGGCACCGCGACGGAATCCGGGATGACACAAAATCCCCTTGTTGAACTGAAGCGCTTCCTCTCTCCCTACAACCCGGTCGTACTGCCTGAACTGCCACGTTTCTTCGGTGGTGCGGTGGGTTACCTGGGCTATGATATGGTCCGACACATCGAGCAGTTGCCTGAGCTCAACGATGCGGAAATGGGCACCTACGACAGCTGGTTCCTGATCACCGAGACCCTGCTGATTTTCGATAACATGCAGCAGAAGATCAAGGTCATCAGCAACGTTCACCTGCCTGACGGGGACGATCCCGGCCAGGCCTACGACCAGGCGGTCAAACGCATTGAGGGCATGGTCGCACAGCTGCGCAAGCCGTTACCGGAACGCTCCGGTGACGCCCGGCGCCCGACCTCGGCAGACCTGCAATCCAATTTCAGCAGACCTGATTTTGAAGCGGCCGTCGAACATTGCAAGGATTATGTCCGTGCGGGTGATGTCATCCAGGTGGTCCTGTCGCAAAGATTCTCCGGAGATCTCGACGCTGATCCTTTCGATGTCTACCGTGCCCTGCGAACGATCAATCCGTCGCCCTATATGTTTTACCTCCAGTTCAACGATACCCGGGTGATCGGGGCGTCGCCCGAGGTCCTGGTGCGCAAGGAAGGGGATCATGTCGAGGTCCGGCCGATCGCCGGGACCCGGCCACGCGGCGCAACGCCCGAGGCAGACCAGGCTTTCGAAGTAGAACTTCTGGCGGATCCGAAAGAGCGAGCAGAGCACATCATGCTGGTCGATCTCGGGCGCAACGATCTGGGCAGGGTCTGTCAGACCGGCACGGTGCAGGTCGATGAACTGATGGTGGTCGAGCGCTACTCGCATGTCATGCATATTGTGTCAAACGTGAGCGGGCAGCTGCTGCCGGGTTATGACGCTCTGGATGTTTTCTCGGCGACCTTTCCGGCGGGCACGTTAAGCGGGGCGCCGAAAATTCGCGCCATGGAAATCATCGAAGAGCTTGAGCCGGTGCGCCGGGAGATTTACGGCGGCGCGGTGGGCTATATTTCATTCGACGGCAACATGGACCTGGCGATAGCGATCAGGACCCTGGTCGCTCACAAGAACCGGATTCATCTCCAGGCGGGTGCCGGCATCGTTGCCGATTCGGAACCGGCCGCAGAATATCAGGAAACTGTCAACAAGGCGATGGGTGTCAAAAAGGCCATTGAGCTGGCACGTCAGGGGTTGGACTGAAATGCTGTTGATGATCGATAATTATGATTCCTTCACCTATAACCTGGTGCAATACCTGCGCGAACTGGGTGAGGACGTCGTCGTTTACCGCAACGACAAGATAACTCTGGCCGAGATAGAAGCTCTCAACCCTCAACGCCTGGTCATCTCACCCGGGCCATGCACGCCGAATGAGGCGGGGATCTCGGTTGAGGTTATCAAATATTTTGCCGGCAAGCTGCCGATCCTCGGCGTCTGTCTCGGCCACCAGTCGGTCGGCCAGGCCTTCGGCGGCCGGATCGTCCGTGCCGAACGACTTATGCACGGCAAGACCAGCCCGGTGTTTCATGACAATCGCGAGCTGTTCGACGGTCTGCCCAATCCGTTCGATGCGACCCGCTATCATTCCCTTCTGGTCGAAAGAAGCTCTTTCCCGACATGCCTGGAAATTACTGCCTGGACCGCAGAGGAGGAGATAATGGGTCTGCGCCATAGGCAATTGCCGATCTGGGGGATGCAGTTCCACCCGGAGTCGATCTTGACGGTGACCGGTATGGATATGTTGAGGAACTTCACCGAGATGACAAAGTAAACAGAATTCAGAATCCAGTACTCTGTATTCAGAATGGACATGGTTTCTTCCGAATTCTGAATTTTTGATACTGGATACCTTGAGTTTTCAGGAGCCAACATGATCAAGCAAGCGATTGGCAAGGTTGTCACAAGGCAGGATCTGACCGAAGCCGAGATGATCGAAGTGATGAACCAGATCATGGGCGGCGAGGCGACTCCGGCGCAGGTCGGTGCATTTATTACCGCACTGCGCATGAAAGGCGAGACGATCGATGAAATCGCCGGAGCAGCCCGGGTCATGCGCGATCACGCGACGCCGATCCGGGTTGGCAAGGCCCTGGATATTGACCGTGAAGAGATCAACCTGGATCGCGAGACAATTCTTGACACCTGCGGAACAGGTGGCAGCGGGACCAGGAGCTTCAATATTTCGACAACGGTTGCTTTTGTGGTTTCGGCCTGTGGCGTGAAAGTGGCCAAGCATGGCAATCGCAGCATCTCGTCAGCCTGCGGCAGCGCCGATGTCCTCGAGGCCCTCGGTGTCAATCTGAACGTGACCCCACAGCAGGTCGAAGCATGCATCAACGAACTCGGTGTCGGTTTCCTGTTTGCCCCGGCTCTCCATGGGGCTATGAAGCATGCCATCGGCCCCCGCCGTGAAATCGGTATCCGGACGGTTTTCAACATCCTCGGCCCCCTGACCAATCCCGCTGGTGCCGATCGCCAGGTGCTGGGTGTGTATGACGAAAAGCTGGTGGATGTCATGGCAAAGGTTCTGGTCAAGCTCGGTTGCCGGCGCGGCTTTATCGTCCATGGCCTGGACGGCATGGATGAAGTGACCCTGACCGGACCGACCCGGATCGGTGAAATCCGTGACGGTGGCGTGACCCTGTCGACGATTGAACCGGAAGACTTTGGTCTGCGTCGTTGTGCTCTGGCCGACCTGCAGGGCGGTGATGCCGCTGAAAATGCTGCGATCGTCAAGAATGTCCTGGCAGGGAAGCCCGGCCCGAAACGGGACGTTGTCATTTTGAATGCCGCCTACGCCTTGCTCGCGTCCGGCCTGGTTCAAGATGTGGAGTCGGGGCTCGATAAGGCACGGGCCTCGATCGATGACGGCCTGGCCATGGCCAGGCTGAATGGCCTGGTCGCCATGACCAACGCCTGATCTTTGTGGCGAGACTTTATATCGACATGATTCTCGACAAGATTGCCGAATACAAGCGCCGGGAAGTTGCTCTGGCGAGGGAACGCCGTTCCCTCGACTCCCTGCAAAGAGGCGTCAGCGAACTGGAAGACCAGCCCAGGGGCTTTTTGCGTGCCCTGAGAGCCACTGTCGGCTCGGGATGGACGGCGGTGATCGCCGAAGTCAAGAAGGGGTCGCCGAGCAAGGGGGTGATCCGCGAGGATTTCGATCCCCTGACGATCGCCGAGATC
>Ga0316201_10004534_pt1 | contig 10499 bp, 6 predicted proteins | sample CS6wburrow_MG_FD_204516 | JGI IMG/M metagenome (GOLD analysis project Ga0316201, IMG submission 204516) | Coastal sediment microbial communities from Delaware Bay, Delaware, United States - CS-6 worm burrow | ecosystem: Environmental > Aquatic > Marine > Coastal > Sediment | place: USA: Delaware... | reverse complement strand
CCTTCTTGCGGGGTATAGATATCATTGGCAAAAGCCCAGAACTGGGCTGGCACCATCAGGTTGAAGATACCCACCCAAAGAAAGAAAACCACGCCCAATGGGACATTGAGTTGGGCCAGAAAATAGAACAACAGCAGGCACCCGGCAAAAAACAGGGTGACGCCATTAATCAGCATACGCCGGGACACCTTGCTCGCCAGCCATCCGTAAAAGGGCACGGCCAGCAATAAAAGCATGGCTTGCCCTGCTGCCGCATAACTCTTGATCTCTGCACCACCGCCGGCAAGAATTAATGCTTCCCTGACCGGTTTCAATACATAGTAAGCTGACAAGATCAGGTATATATTTAATGCAAGCATCAACGATGACGTCGCCTCGCCGGATTTGACCACGGTGAAAAGGTTCAGGAACCTCTCCAGAGCTGTCATTGATTCTTTGGCGGTACGATCTGTCACAGCGGTTCTCCTTGACGTAAGCACATTGTCTTAGCCATTACAGGAAACCTCATGTTCAGGTGAATTCCCGCTTTTGAAATAAGCATCAGGATCCAGATCGAAGCGCAGTTTACCGGCTTCGCAATTTGAGCGGATGATGGCTGCTGCGTCCTGTAGCGCTTTTACGGTGTTCTCAAACTGCGATGCCGTCAAGCCAAAGGTATCCCGCACATGTTCAAACAACTTGCCCTGTTCGCTAAAGTCGCGGTCCATGGCCATCAAAAGCCTGTATGTTTTTGGGTTGTAGTGACGTAGCTTCTCCAGCATCTGTGTGCGCCGGGTAAAATTCGCATAGCGTGCCTTTCCACCGGCATCGTTGTCATTCAGCCAGGTGCGCCGGATCCGTTTTGCCTTTTCAGCGTCTGTCACCGAATCCGGTTTGTTCTCGGCAAACTTCACCTCGTCCCCATCCACCCAGTACCAGTAGCTCACATAATCGACATTGCCAATTCTGTCCTGTTGAGTGAAGATGTAATCCAGCAGCGTGATCTCTGTGACATCCTGCATCCAGTAGACCAATTGTTCATTGCTGATCCCATTACCCATTGCTTTTCTTAAATCCGGGTCTTCAGACGCCTTGGCACGCCCCTCGGCAATGGCATCAGCCAGTGGATTGTCACTTCTCAACGCCAGGAAGGGTGCTGTTTGCTGGAAATCCCGGTTCTGCCCGTCACCCCAGCCCGACTTTCGTGTGCCCATAAATTCGGGGCCATAGCGCTTGCCCCTGACATTGAGCATGACGCCGTATATCTGCGACCGGTCAGTGGTAAAAAGTTCATCCGTGTCCCTGTATGCCCCGGGATCCTTTTCCGCCTGGTCCAGTATTTGCCAGGCAGCATGATTCATTTTCAGCGACTTTTTTCCTGCAGAATGTTCAAGTCCTTTTCGGGTTACCCGCTGTTCATGGGTAGTTCGATCCATGCTACGCCAAACAGCTACAGGCACATGAATATTGGCGTCGAGATAACGGGAAAAATGATAATAAAGTAACGAAGCAGTAGAAATCGTGCCGCTAGTGGTCCTGTCAGTCATGGTGACTTTAAAGCTGACCGGGTTGCCGTCCGCCTCTTTAACCATGATCTGTCCGCGCGGACAGACTTCCTGTTCAAAACTCTGTTGGTTGCCTTCGTATGGGCCCGTTCCAAGCCGGTAGACAAAGGTGCCGGGACTCGTACTTCTCAGCTTCGGGCAGATGGCAATATTGCTGTCATAGAAGTTGATGCTACAGAGCGCTTTCTCCTGCTTTTTGTCTTCATCGCCATAATTGCCACCAGGCATTGCTGAAAGGCTCACGCAACGCTCCTGAACCCCATTCGGACTTGAATAAGATGTCGTATCACCTGCAATCCGGTCATTGGCTTGTGCGGCTCCGATGCTGACCGATATTGACAAAATCCAGAATTTTACAGTCTTCACGTGATTTATCCTTCTACAAATAAATGAATGAAAGATAGCTTACCCCATCGGCTTATTCTTCAAAAGGAATCAAAGCCTGGCGCAGGACCAGGCCCCCGATGCAGCTTGTTTTACAAAAGCATTATGCTGGATAGTTATGATTTTCTGGTTTTCCGGGTCAATCGTTGAAAACAAGATTAAAAATGTCTCGAAAATACAGTATGCTTTCAAGCTCTCATGCTGATGATCACTCAGGTGATATTCATCATCTAAACCCATGGTCGGAGACATGCAATGCTTGGAAAATTAATCTCTTTAACTACGCTGTTGGCTCTTGTGATGCCGGCTTTTGCAGTCGTTGACCAGGAGGTGACAGATTTAAGCGAATATCGAACCTGGATCGCTGAAATGAAATCCGAGGAGCGTGGACCTTTCGCGCGAATCCGATGGTTCTGCAATGACGGCTCGGTGCTTCCACCAAAGGCCTATGCCTGCGAAAGCCATGGAGGCGGCCATCAGCATGGGGAATGGAGCGAAAAAACCAAACAACTGCGTGCACAAGGCTACAAGGTGGCCAACCTGTTGGCTGGAACGGATCCGGATAAACTGATGGCCGACCCGAAATTCGCTGACCTTTTCGCGCAGATGCTGATCGAACGTTACCTGATCAGTGCCGATGATGGCTGGATTTTCAGACGTGCCTTGTTTTACCGCGGGGCAATTCAGGAAGAGGATGAACGCAAATCTGCGCGGGCGCTGCTGACCGAAATGGCTTCACGTTCTGAATGGAGTGGGCCGGATTTCGTCGCTTTACGCGCTGGTGTCCGGATGTTGCCCCATGGGGCGGATAGCGCTTCGGTGCAGAAGGTCAGGCAATTGTCAGCTTCGCTATCGGACCGTGACGATGGGTTTAAACCGCTGCGAGCCAAGATTCATGGCGCCCCGGGGGCCGAGGATGCAGACCGGGTGCGTGACTACGCGGCTGCGGTCAGTGGTGAAAAAGCGCGTCAACCCTACCTGGAACTGGCAAAAGAAATAGACCTCGTCTACAAACCTTCACCCATCGAGATTGATCTCGACCAGCTCGCGGAAAAATACACGAAGGCGCCATGGTTGCAGGAAATGTTGTCCGCCACTGCGACTGCCCTGCGAAATGATGCAACGGCTGCAAGCAGGTTTATCCAAACCGGAAATTTGCTGGCCTTCTTGAGACGTTCATTGCCACGGATCAACTCCGCTGGCGTCAGGTTGGAAATGCTTGATCTGGGCTTACGCGCAGAAAGTGAAAATTTCCGAGCTGCATCGGAGTTGCGTAACAATCTCCAACAGCAGACAAGGTTGCAGCGGTTAAATTACCTGGAAGCAGCAGGCCGGGCCGCCTATGGGACAGGCGTCATCAACCAGCGCCTTCTCAATGAACTGATTGAAACGCTGAAGACCATGTCCACTGAGCCACTGCAACTTGACCGTTACCTTGATGGGCTTAGTTATCTCGGTCGTGTGCCCGGCTGGGGCACGCAGGCTTTACGCATGCACTTTTTCGATTCCATGGAGAAACTGGCAGAGATCGAACCGTTGGCAATGCTGTTTATCCAGGACCAGTTGCGTGGCAGTCCGCTGTTATTCTTTTCCAACGTCCTGGACGGCCTTTCACGCGACGCCAATCGGCTGGCAGGGGTCAAACATGGCTTGTTCGGCGAATCCGTGGGGGTTGGCTTTACAGCGCTGAACCCGGGAATGGCGGCCGGTGTGCTGCATGTTGAACCCGACCTGAGTGATCTCGAAAACTTCAAGAGTGACGGTATCTATGTATTACCCGAGACCGTATCCGACCTGCCGCCGGTGGCGGGAATACTGACAGAAGGAGAGGGCAACCCCTTGTCGCATGTGCAGTTGCTGGCGCGCAACCTCGGCATCCCCAATGTCACCGTCGACAGTTCGCTGAAAGCAGCGCTGGAAGCGCATAACGGAGAGCGCGTTGTGCTGGCGGTCAGCAAGTCGGGGTTAGTAGAGTTATCCGGTTGGAACGATCGTTGGGAAGAGATTTTCAATGAGGCCGGTACTGACCGGGGTGTGAAGATCAATCCCGACCTGGATAAGCTCGATTTGACAGTACAGCGCTTTGTGCCACTGGACGAATTGCGCGCCACCGATTCAGGTCGCATCGTCGGTCCCAAGGCGGCCAAGCTCGGTGAATTGCGCGCGCACTATCCGGGTCATGTTTCGCGCGGTGTGGCCATTCCCTTTGGCATGTTCCGTCATGAGGCGTTGGATAGGCCGTATAAAGGCGGCGAAGGCACCGTATTCGAATGGATGGTCGAAAGTTACCGCCAGTTGGCCGAGATACCCGTTGGGGATCCAGGCCATGCGGAAAAGGCCGAAGCCTTTCGTGCCGAGTTGTATGACATTATCATCAACACCAAACCCAGTGAAAAGTTTGAGCAGCAACTGAAAGCGGCGATGAAAGACGCTTTCGGTTCTGATAACCCGCCTGGTGTGTTCGTGCGTTCAGACACCAATGTTGAAGACCTGGCCGGTTTTACAGGCGCCGGTCTGAACCTGACGCTGCCGAACGTGGTGGGCCATGACAAGCTGCTCAGCAGCATCGCCGAAGTATGGGCATCACCATTTACCGCACGGGCCTTCGCCTGGCGGCAATCTCACATGACCCGGCCCGAGCATGTTTATACGTCGATCCTGTTACTCGAGTCTGTGGCCTCTGACAAATCCGGTGTGCTCGTTACCCAGGATATCGATACCGGCAGCCGTGATGTCATATCGGTTGCCGTCAACGAGGGCCTGGGCGGTGCAGTCGATGGCCAGGCGGCTGAGTCCCTGCGTATTGCGCTTGACGGCTCTTATGTGCGCGTGCTCGCGACTGCCACAGCGCCCTGGCGTCGCGTCCCCGACCCGGCCGGTGATCTAATATTTCTGCCCTCCAGCGGTAGTGATGTGGTGCTGCAGCCGGGCGAGATCGCCCAGTTGATCGAGTTCGCCAGCGGCCTGCCGCAGAAGTTTCCGGCGATTACCGACGATGAAGGAAATCCCGCACCGGCCGATGTTGAGTTCGGGTTCCTCAACGGCGATCTGCGTCTGTTTCAGTTGAGGCCATTCCTTGATAGCAAAATGGCGCGGGGTATTGGCTACCTGAACGAAATGGAAGCTCGCCTGGCAGACACCGCCAACATAACAGTCAAGCTGAATGGAGTGCCGCAATGAGTGCCCGCTTAGTAAAGAAATTCAAGATCATGTTAATGGTGGCCCTGGTGGTTGTCATGGACGGGGTAATGGCCTATCCGTTGGACGGTTATGAAGAAACCTTAATCCGGCGCGTTGAGGGCGCCAGGCTGGCAAATTTGGCCCTTGCTATCGGAGGTTTCCAACCGCCCGGCGCGATGTTGACCACGGAGCAGGTGGACTTGAGGCTGTTGGATCACCGCGACATGGTTTTGCCCACACCGGATCCTGAATTCAGTGCCCGGATTGAAGCGCTGTTGGGCGAAAACAAAGGGGCCTATGGTATTGCCCTTCTGGACCTGAGTAATCCTGACGCACCTCTTTATGCAGAGTACCGTGGGGACTACAGGCAGAATGTCGGGAGCGTTGGAAAGTTGCTGGCCGCGCTGGGCCTTTTCCAGGCGCTGGCGGACACCTGGCCGGATGACTTGGAGCGCCGTAAGGAAATCCTGAGAGATACCATCATCACGGCAGACGATTTTGCTCATCATGATCACCATACAGTCCGTTTTTTCGATGTTGAGACCCGCAAACTGACAAGGCGCAAAATCCAGGATGGCGACCAGGGTTCGTTGTGGGAATACCTGGACTGGACACTGTCAGTCAGTTCGAACTCGGCCGCCGCCATGGTCATGCGCGATGCCATGCTGATGAGTCACTTCGGGCAGGCCTATCCGGTGTCCGAAGAACAGAAAAATGCCTTTTTCAGTGACACACCGCGTGGTGATCTGACCCGGCTATTTCAAAAGACCTTCTGGGAGCCGGTTACTCGCAATGGATTACCGCTGGACAAGATTCGTCAGGGCAGTTTCTTTACTGCTCAAGGCAAGAAAAACGTCAACGGCGGCGGCAACAGTTATGCCACCGCGCAAACGCTAATGCAGTTGATGATGAAGATGGAGGAAGGCAAGCTGGTGGATGAATGGAGCAGCCGGCAACTGAAACGCCTGCTGTACATGACCGAGCGGCGCATCCGTTACGCTTCAGCACCTGCACTCAAGGAAGCAGCTGTGTATTTTAAATCCGGCTCGCTGTACAAGTGTAAACAGGAGGAGGGCTTCAAGTGCACTTCCTACCACGGCAACGTGATCAACTACATGAATTCGGTGGCCATCGTTGAGCAGGAAATCGATGGTAAAAAACTGCATTATATTGCTATCGTGATCTCCAACGTGTTGCGCAAAAATTCCGCCGAGGATCACCAGGCGTTAGGGGCATCGATACACCGGATCATCAAGGAAAGAAACGGCGTCGAGTAGCATTCATGCATAGTTGCTGTGCAATGTCTATTGGAGGTTAACTTGTATTTCTCGAATAAACTTCCAGCTGTGTACTGGCCTTTGAGTGACAGTTTTTCTGGAAGCGTATTTTTAATATTCAACTCAGTTGATGGAGGCTCACGAACAAATGAGAATATTCTCGATGATGATTGCCGTTGTCGCGTTTTTCTGGACAACAAACAGCCATGCTGACTCGACCGATGCCCGTTGCGATATTTATCCCAAGGGTTCAGACCATGCCAGCAAGATGATCCCGTGTACCTTTAGCCAGCGCCAGGGCCATGTGACCATCTACCGCGACGACGGTGTCATGCATGACCTGTCGCCGGTGGGAGATACTCCCGGAAATTTTCGGGACCGGGAAGGACGCCCGGTTTATCGCCAAAGCGGCTTGGGTGACCAAGGGCTGATTTTCCGGCTCGATGATGAAAGCGTTTATGTCTATTGGAACACTGCTGCCCTGTACCCACCAAGCGACGAAGACAATTGGACGGCGCCATTCACCACTGCCGAATATGATGCAACAATGCGTCTGCGTTGCCGCGCGGCAGGCGACGCTGAATTCGGCACTTGCCCGGCTGGCGTCCTGCGCATGGAAGACGGGCAGGCCTCGATCGTTATTCAGAACCAGCTGGGTGAACAGTTCACCATTAATTTTATGACCGACTACGTTAATGCCACCAACCGGGAAGTGGAAGCGAGGCTTGAGGATGATACCTGGACGGTGACCGTTTCCAACGGTGAAATTTACGAAGTGCCATTGGCCGCAATTGAGGGCGGTTGACTCCAATACAGCAATTGCTTTAAAACGTCTGACCCGGTAAGGATCACTGTCGCGTGCAGACCTGACTCACTACCGTGGTTTCTCACCTTACTACGCGGGGTACGATGAAGTGCCCCGCGTTCTTACGAACCAACATGAATCGATACTGGTCATGCCGTTAGTGAGTGAACAGCGGCAACCGGCCCATCGACGTCAAAAGTAAACAGCCTCGAAGCGAGCCCAGATCCCGGATTCGGTATATAGCTCCATGACCTGCCCACTGATCCGGTAGTGCGTGACTTTTTCCAGGCCGGAAATGAAGTTGTACTCCGTATCCATACCTGCCGGACAGTTTTTCATGGTTGAACCCATGGCTGAAAAAGTCAGTAATTCCTGTTTTTGCTTGTAGCTGCCAAAAAAATTGTTGCAGCCACCGTTACCCCTCACGTTGCGGCCATCCAGATCAAGCACCAGGTGGGGTTCTGAACCCCCTTGCTCGACCATGACAGGACGTCCATCAAGCACTGTCAATCGCCACCATGTGTTGGAAAGCGTTGCATCCGCCTGTGGTTCGCAAATGCCCGGTTCGAAACGCTCCAGGCTGTCAACGATAAGGTGGACCCTTGGTTGATCAGCCTCCATCGAGGGACGAGTGAGGTAGCGTCCGCGCAAAACCACTTGTAATTTTTCTCCTGGTTTTTGTCTCATCTTCATGTAAGCACGTTCCAGTTCCAGGTATGCACCTTCCATTGCCACCGGGAAACTCAGGCCGGTTCGGCAATCGGTAAACCCGGGTGCATCGGCCATGTATTGAAACATACCCCGCAATTCGGTACCTGCTTTGTCTTTCTGCTGCTGCACGCCGACCAGTAGCATTTCAACGTGATTGCCACTGCCATCCGTGATTACGGGCGTGTGGGTGTCGTTGATGAACAGCAGACGGCCCCCCTGTTCGATCCTGGCCTGCACAGCGTACCGGTTGTACTGCTCGATTTTGGTCGGATCATAGGGCAGACGGAATGCGATGGGAACCTGCCCCGGTTCAGTGATCTCCTGCTCCGAAATCACCGTGGCCGGTGCATCAGCAAGGGAGACATCCTGTAGCTGGACCTTAACCACGGCATCGCCTGGCAGCGCAATGCGTTCACGGTATGTCACGCTACCGGTGACATATTCAACTTGAGGCTCTGCTGGAAGACTATGGCAAGCCATTAACAACGGCGTCAGCATGACCAATAGGATGGTAATTCGGACCATAAAATATCACTCCTTTATGCACTATTTTCGAAAGCCCTCAATCTGGGTCATGTTTCGCGATAGCCAATGCATGCATTGGGCTTGCGAGTCGCTGTAGCCAGGCACCGCCATCAGGGTGCTTTGTCAGGCCCACGATGACGTAGACATCGTCGCCGCTACGTACCAGTGCGCTATCGGCATGGTAGGATTTCCAGGTGCCGGATTTGCGAAATACCTCGATATTTTCCTGCGACTTCAGACCTTTCACAAACTTGTGATCAATGCCTGGATCAGACAGGGTATCCAGCATCAGCTGGTTTTGTTCAGGGCTTACCAGCGTACTCCTCTGCAAGCCGCAGTAGAAGCGGGCTGTTTGGAAGGTCGTGGCCGCGTGTGACAGCTTGCGAAGCGGCTCACGCCGCCAGGCAGGCTTTCTTCCATACTGCTTGCCCAGCCACAGGCCGCCATCGTTTGCATCGTAGAAACCAAATCGGGGTGATTGCACAATGTCCAGCAATTGCTTCTCGCCAACTCGTTCGATCACCCGGTTGGCACATGGGTTACAGGATTTGCGAATCATCAGGTGCAGGTCCTCCAGTAGTCCATCGTCGACCTGCAGCCGTCCTTCGTCGATCGCCACCGCCGCGCCCAGCAGGATAACAATCTTTGGCAGGCTCGCTGCATACATCATGCGGTTCCCGTTTACCTGTGCCAGGCGGGGCTTTTCCGGGTCGCTCAGAACCAGCAGGGTCAACGCCAGTTCACCGTGCCCGACCGCGGCCGACAATTGTTCCCGCTTGAGTAGGTTTTCCAGCTGGCTTTGAAGTTGCGCATCAGCGGCCTGCGACAGATCGCAGACCGGATCGTCTGCTATGGCGTAGTTACAGTTAAACAGCAGGAAAATGATAAGTGAGAGAAATACCCATCCGGTCATCCCGCTCCTGCGAATAAAGGAAAGGTTCAATCTCCCCACCCCAAAACGTCGCGCATGATGGACCATCTTGGCTCAATTTTTTGAGCGCCCTGTCCGGTTACCCAGAAATCATAGCTGGTCTTGATCAGTCCGACGTTTTCAGCGTAAAGGATCCACTCATTTATGACCTGTGCGAGCTCATTGTTACCCGGAGCAATGCCGAAGCCCGTGGGAATCCTGACCGGGTTGGGCTGAGGCACCGCAACGGTGAACTCCGGATGCAGCAGACTCCAGGCAGAGGCGTGTTCGGCTGGCATGATGAAGGCATCTACCTCCGGATGCTCACCATTGAAATAAGGACTCCAGAACTCAATGGTTACGAACTCTGCATCTGTCTCCCCGAAGTAACGGTTGACGCTGTATTTGATCTGCGTAACGTCCAATGGCACGCCGATCTTCAGGCCGCGCTGCGCGCGAATCTTTTCCAGGGTATCGAAGTCATGGCGGCGTTCGTCGCGCACGGCAAGGCCAATCGTGGCTGTGAAATAGGGGTCGGTTAGCATCATGGAGGAAAACCAGTAGGGCCGGTACCACATGCCGGGCATTATATCGATGATACCATCAGCCAGTAGTTGCGGAAGCTCGGGCCAGGTGATCGGCACAAACTCAGCTCGCAAATCCAGTGATAAAGCCATCTGCTCGGCCAGCTCGACGTCGAAGCCAACCAGCTCATCACCTGCGTTGAAGAAACTCATCGGCAGGTTGTGGGGGGCATAGCCAATTCGCAGGGAGCTTCGCTCGCGGATGCGGTCTAAGGAACCGGGGCCAGGTGAGTCGAGTCTGAATTCGGGTGGAATTTCGCGGTGCACCACGGTTTCTGCGGTCAAGGTGTTGATATGCATGTTCTTCACGGCCTGATCCATCGTGTAGCTGGTATCAACCATAAATGCGAACGTGACCTTCAACACAATCACCGAAAGTATCAGGCTGCCCAGTATTCCGGCAGCGGCCCGCAAAAGGCGTGCACGCTGAAATACCAGGAAGCCGCCGAGGGCGCCGGCACCCAAAAGTGCGAACACAAGCAGGTTCATCGCTGTTACCAGAGAATCAAACTTGCCGGTGATGATGGTGGTCGGGATATAAAGCTGGAACAGGTCACTCGGCAGGCCAAAAAAATCAAG
>Ga0316201_10004533_pt1 | contig 10499 bp, 10 predicted proteins | sample CS6wburrow_MG_FD_204516 | JGI IMG/M metagenome (GOLD analysis project Ga0316201, IMG submission 204516) | Coastal sediment microbial communities from Delaware Bay, Delaware, United States - CS-6 worm burrow | ecosystem: Environmental > Aquatic > Marine > Coastal > Sediment | place: USA... | reverse complement strand
CGAGCCCAGCCAGAACGAGCTCGCCGTCGTACGCAGGCTCGGCTCGCTGCGCCAGCACGTAGACGCCCATCGCGGCGGACAGCCCGATCAGTAGCAGGCAGGCGGACAGCCATAAAAGCAAACGATGTATAGGCATCGGTCTAACTCCGGTCTTTGCATGGGTGCCAGGTTTAGGCGAAGAACCTGCTTGCCGGGAAACTGACTTTCAGGCCTGTGCCGCCGCCCGACGATGGCGATAACAAAACCTACCCAAGGCTCTTTCGGCTTAGGAGCGGATTAATCAGAGCTGCTTCCCACTTGTGTAGGCCTGGCAGGCGGCGTACAAGGCCTCAACCGCTTCGATGTCTCTACCGAAAACACAACTCACTTCACGCTGATGTTCAAAGTACTTGCCTGTGTGCTGGCCTCCTGCTTCACCGGCTGCCAGCCACACCGGCGTTTTTGCTCCAGAGTCCGGCGACTGATGTCCCCCGAAGCCGAGACTATTGCTCAGCGCCGAGTTGACATCACCGGAGTGACAGGCGTTAACCATGATGCCAAGCGGTTGAAGTCGCCGGGCGAAAGCGACGCTCAGCATTCTGTCGGCTTGCTTGGACTGCCGGTAGGCGGCATCGTTGTTGTATGGCCGCTTTTTGAATTCTGGATCTTCGAGATCGAGACCGCCGGCCCAGTAGCTGGCTACGTTGATGACGCGTGCGCCAGACCCATGTCTGAGATGATCGGTAAGAGCATCAATCATCCAGAAGTAGCCAAGCACATTGGTCGCGAACTGCATTTCGATACCTTCGGGCGTCTGCACACGATGATGCGGCGCGACGGCTGCATTATTGACCAGCACGTCAACTGGGCCTTGCCAACGCTGCGCCAACGCCAGAATTGACGCTTGCCGTGACAGGTCAGTAAGTTCATAACGAACATGCGCATTTCCGGTAGCGAGCGAAATGGCGTCTACACAGCGGGCTGCCTTTGCCTCATCCCGGCATATGAGCACGACCTCATGGTCAGGAGTCGCCGCAAGTTGGCGAGCGATAGCCAAGCCGATGGCTCCGCTGGCGCCAGTGACTGCGGCAATGCGTCGACGGTGTTGTTCCTCTCTGGGCATCGGTGCAATGGTAGGGCAAGACCGGTTGGTCAACTACTTTTTTCTCATAACAGGAGGTACACGGAACCAAGCAGCGTCTACTGGATACCGCTCAGAAACTCTTTTATGCGCCGAGTTAGTTGGTGTCGGTAAAATTTTCTCAAGTGCGCAGTTCATTTATGTTTATTTGTGTGATAGGGTTCTGAAATCGCTCTTGAAAACCGGCGAATAACGACATCCCCCCAGGGTTCCAAGCCCGCCCTCTCCGCAATAGATTCTCGATTCGATGGCAGCCACTTACATGCTGCCCATCAGTCTGGGTTCAGGGCGAGGCTTGTCTTCCTTATTTGATTTGATAGAAAACCACAAGGAACGAGGGTTATGGAACAGCCAGAGATACGCGTATTACTTGTTGATCATCAGGAAATGGTTCGCTGCGGCCTGCAGCGCTTGTTGAATGACATGCCGGGCGTGCATGTTGTCGGCGAGGCATCCAGTGGCGAGGAGGCCGTGCAGTTATCGCGCAGTCTGCAACCTGACGTCGTGTTAATGGATGTGCAGATACCCGGTATCGGTGGACTGGAGGTGGTTCGCCGTATCTCACGGTTTGAAGCGGATATCCGTGTAGTGGGGTTGGCCTCACAGGCTGATGACCTGTTTCCGATCCGCTTGCTGGAGGCAGGCGCATGCGGATACCTGAGTAAACACTGCGGGATTGATGAGATATCCGAGGCCATTGCTGTGGTGTGCCGCGGCGAGCGCTATATCAGTGCCGATGTTGCCCGCCAGATGGCGCTATCGGCGTTGCCGGGTGGCGGCCAATCGCCTTTGGAGCGTTTGACACAACGTGAATTGCAGGTCATGTTAATGGTGGCGCAGGGGCAAACCGTACATGATATTTCTGGGCATTTGTGCCTAAGTTCGAAGACGATCAGCACATATCGCTACAGATTATATGAAAAGCTTGGTGTGGGGAATGATGTCGAACTGGCCCGCCTGGCTATTCGCTACGGCGTTGTAGGTATCGCTGTGCAGCCTTAAGCAACTGAACTCCATGAAAAAATAGTGCGGTCAGATCAAGGTTTGGCGGTTTTCGTCGCTAACTAGCAGCAAGTAAACCGACTGGCTGAACTGGTTATGGTCGCACCAAAGCCTTCTTCACGGGCCCAAGACAACCCGGTAGGCATCCTTCTCGTTGACTCCAGGCAACTGGTAAGAGCCGGTGTTGAACGGGTGTTGTCTGACTCCGCTGGCCTGACAGTTTTCGCTGCGGTGGCAAATTGTGATGAAGCCATGCGTCTGGCCAGACGACAGCAACCGCAGTTGATATTGATTAACCTGCCCGCTTCCAGTGTCGAGTTACTGGATGGCGCGAGCAAGATCCGTCGTCAGTTTCCGGGTATTCCCGTGCTGGTATTTGTCGACGAATCAGTTCCCATCATTCAGGAGCGCCTGCTGCAGGCCGGGGTCTCAGGCTGTGTCAGCAACCTTTGCAGTGTTGAAGAATTGTTTGCCGCTATCGAAACGGTAGTGAAGGGCGAACGTTATATCAGCGATTCACTGGCACGGAAGCTGGCTGAACGTCGTTTGCCGGGGCACCGGGGGTTGCCGTTCGACAAGTTGACACACCGCGAACTGCTGCAGGTTTTTCTGCTGGTCGCCGAGGGCAGGAGTACGTCGACTATTGCCCAGGAGTTGTGCCTTTCGCGCAAGACCGTCAACGGATACAGGAATCGCGTACTGCAAAAGCTGCATATGCAGACTGAAGTGGGACTCATGCACCTTGCCATCCGCCATGGACTGGTCAAGGTTGACGGAGCTGTTTAGCACCGGCATGAATCCAGAAATATTAAACAAGTCCGGGATTTACCGCACAATGGTGGTAATATCCGCGGGGTTGGATACAACAGGCACCCTTGAGGAAGGAAGAAACAATGGGCGAACCTACACGTATTCGGGCACCGGAACTGCCAGATAAGCTGGAGTGGTTTAATACCGATCAGGCACTGACCCTGAGAGGTCAGCGCGGCAAGGTGGTTCTATTGGACTTCTGGTCGTACTGTTGCATCAACTGTATGCACGTGCTGCCGGATCTTCGCTATCTGGAAAACAAGTATCCGGAGACTTTAACGGTCATCGGCATACATTCACCGAAGTTCGAAAATGAACGCATTGGCACCCAGCTGCAGAAAGCAATCAATCGCTACCATATCCGTCACCCGGTTGCCCATGATCCGACTTTCCAGTTATGGCGGGCCTACGGTATCAAGGCCTGGCCTTCGGTAATTTTTATTGACCCTGAAGGTTATGTTGTCGGTGTGTTGCGCGGCGAAGGGCGCCGAAAACAGTTGGACGAATTGATCAGTAAACATGTGGACGAGGCTGAAGAGAAAGGTGTGCTGAAATATTCGCCGACAACGGTCAGCCTGAAGCCTGAAGCGGATTCAATGCTCAGATTTCCCGCTAAAGTGCTGGCGACCAGGAATAATCTGTATATCGCAGACAGTGGCCGAAACCGTATTCTGGAAACCTACCACGACGGTAAAATACGGCGATGTTTCGGCAGCGGTACCGCCGGTATGCTGGACGGCTGTGAAACAGCGGCGATGCTCGACAATCCCCATGGGATGGTGATGGTCGGTGACTTTCTGTATGTGGCTGATACAGGGAATCACGCTATTCGGCGTATCCACCTTAAAACAGGTGAAGTGATGACCCTTGCCGGAACGGGTAAACAGGGGCGTTATGTGGCGGACAGTTTCCGTGAACCCATGGACGCAGCGTTGAATTCGCCCTGGGATCTGAGTTATCACGAGAGTAATCTTTATATCGCCATGGCGGGGCAGCACCAGATCTGGCGAATGAACCTGAACCACCTGGCCATCGAGCGTTATGCGGGCGTTGGCAGTGAGGATATTGTCGATGGCCCGCTCGATTCCGCCAGCTTTGCCCAGCCGTCGGGGGTGGCGGTTCATGAAGAGCGTCTTTATGTCGTTGACTCGGAGACTTCCGCAATACGTGAAATTCATTTGAATCAGCAGGTCGTGAATACCCTGGTGGGGAAAGGACTGTTTGACTTTGGTGACCGAAGCGGCGTTGGAAGAGAGGCACGCCTGCAACATCCGCTGGGTATTTCCGTAGATTCAGAACGCGGTGCATTGTGGATTGCCGACACGTATAATTCAAAAATCAAACAGTTCGATATGCAGACCAATGCAATGAGTACCTTCAAGTTTGCCTTTAAGCTCAACGAACCTGGCGGGCTGAGTGTTTTCCGCAACAAGCTTTTTATCGCCAACACCAATGAACATCAAATCGTGGTGCTGGATTTGCAGTCACGAATGGCAGAGGCTGTGAATGTGCGCGAATGACGGCGTGCCGGTATTTGACGAAGGGTGTAAACGTTGCCATCGGCTGAGCAGTTTTCTCGATGACGTTTCGCAGCAGTATCCAGACTATTATGCCAGGCCGGTACCGGCGTTCGGGGATCCAGACGCTGAACTGCTGATTGTGGGCCTGGCACCCGGTATGCACGGCGCAAACCGTACCGGACGTCCCTTTACCGGTGACTACGCCGGTATCCTGCTTTATCAGACGCTGTATGATTTTGGCTTTGGCAGTCGGCCGGTGTCCGAAGCCTGTGACGATGGCCTGGAGTTAAAGCGCTGCCGCATTTCCAATGCGGTGAAATGCCTGCCGCCACAGAACAAACCTGTTACCGCCGAGATAAAGAACTGCAACGGTTTTCTTCGCGCCGAACTGGAATCGCTGCCGCAAGCCGCTGTGGTTGTGGCACTGGGCAAGATTGCCCACGATGCGGTACTGCGGGCCCGCGGATTACCCTTATCCCGCTATCCGTTTGCACACGGCGCGGAGCACGATCTGCACGGTTTTCTGTTGCTTGACTCCTACCATTGCAGCCGTTACAACACCCAGACGCGGCGGCTTAGCGCAGACATGTTCCGGGATATTTTCAGGCGTGCCCGCGAGTTGCTCGACGCCGGATCGTAACGTATTTCCTTTCTGTCCTTTGTGGTGAAGGAGGGCAGCAATGCGGGCTGGGTAGATGGCCGACGAAAAATCCGACAGCGACTTTGACGCCAGCTCCTTTCTGCGTACCCTGACCACGCTGCCCGGTGTTTACCGTATGCTGGATGCGAAGGGGGGTATACTCTACGTGGGGAAAGCGCGCAATCTGAAGCAGCGGGTATCCAGCTATTTCAGGCAAAGCGGGCTTGCCACCAAGACGCGGGCGTTGATGCAGCAGATGTCCAGTGTCGAAGTCACCGTGACACATACCGAAGCAGAAGCGCTGATCCTCGAGAACAATCTGATCAAGGCGCATCGCCCGCGTTATAATGTGCTGTTGCGCGATGACAAGAGCTATCCGTTCATCTACCTCAGTTTTGAAGACGACTACCCGAGACTGGCACTGCACCGGGGGGCGCGGCGGCGCAAAGGCCGGTATTTTGGTCCGTATCCAAATGCCGGCGCAGTACGTGAAAGCCTGCATGTGCTGCAGAAAATGTTTCGGGTCAGGCAGTGTGAGGACAGTTTCTTCAGTCATCGTACCCGGCCTTGTCTTCAGTACCAGATCAAGCGTTGTACTGCGCCCTGTGTGGGTTTGATCAGTACCGGGGACTACGCCGAAGATGTCCGGCATACGGTGTTGTTCCTGGAAGGCCGGAGCAGTACCTTGAATGACGAACTGGTGCGTCGCATGGAACAATCGGCCGCGCAGCTGGATTATGAGCAGGCTGCTATCTATCGGGATCAGATCAGCAGCCTGCGTCGTGTTCAGGAACGTCAGTACGTCAGTGGCGAGTCCGGTGATCTGGATATACTGGCCTGTGTGGTGTCCGGCGGTGTCGCCTGTGTACAGGTGTTTTTTGTCCGCAAAGGCATCAATCTGGGTAACAAATTATTTTTTCCCAGGATTCCTGCCGGGTGTTCCGCGGAGGACGTCTTGTCGGCATTCGTGGCCCAGTTCTACCTGACGCATCCTGTGCCGGCAAAGCTGTTGATGAATTGTGCGCTGGAGGACAAAGCGCTGCTGGAGCGGGCGTTGAGCGAAAGAGCAGGACACAAGGTCAGCCTGTCGCACCGGGTGCGTGGCGAAAAGGCGCACTGGTTACAGTTGGGTATAGCGAATGCCGAGCAGGCATTGGCCGCGCGTCTGAGCAGTCAGGCCGGCATGGAAAAGCGTCTTGAGATGCTGCAGCATCTGCTGGAACTGGATGAATTGCCCAGTCGAATAGAGTGTTTTGATATCAGTCACACCCAGGGCGAGGGTACGGTTGCGTCCTGTGTGGTGTTCGATCGTGACGGCGCCAGGAAGTCGGATTACCGGCGTTTCAGCATTCACGACATTGTCGCCGGCGACGATTATGCAGCCATGGAACAGGCTTTACTGAGACGTTATACACGCCTGAAAAAGGAAGACCGCAGCCTGCCGGAGGTTTTATTGATCGACGGCGGGAAAGGTCAGGTGGGTGTTGCCGCGAAGGTGCTGGAGGAGCTGCAGATCGACGAAATGCTGATTGTCGGGGTAGCAAAAGGACCGGAGCGAAAACCGGGTATGGAGGTTCTTCATATTCCCGTGCAGCAGCGGCAGCTGGATCTGGACAGTGCTTCGCCTGCCTTGCATCTGATTCAACAGATTCGCGACGAAGCCCATCGGTTTGCGATTACCGGGCACAGACAGAAGCGGGCCAGGGCGCGCAAGGTCTCACCGCTAGAGGGCATTCCCGGTGTCGGCCCTCGGCGCCGTCAGCAGCTGTTGAAACAATTCGGTGGAATACAGGAAGTTGCGCGGGCCGGTGTAGAGGATTTGTGTAAAATTACGGGTATCAGCCGGGCGCTGGCCCAGCAAATCTATGATGCCTTCCATGGGGATAACTGAGATAATTACCCGATGTCCTGGACTATCCCCAATATATTGACCGTCTTGCGGATTGCATTGATTCCGGTATTTGTGCTGGTTTACTACCTGCCATATTCTTGGAGCCACGTGGCGACAACCGCGCTGTTTGGTCTTGCGGCGTTGACCGACTGGTTTGACGGGTATCTGGCCAGAAAACTGGAACAGACTTCGCCTTTTGGTGCGTTTCTGGATCCGGTTGCCGACAAACTGATAGTCGCCGTTGCGCTGATTATGCTGGTTCAGACCAATCCCACCATGTGGTTTGTCGTCCCCGCAGCTGTCATCGTTGGTCGGGAGATTGCGATATCAGCGTTGCGGGAATGGATGGCGGAAATCGGTGAGCGTACGCAGGTTGCCGTTTCTTTCATTGGCAAGATCAAGACAACGGCACAGATGATCGCATTGTTACTGCTTTTGTACCGGCAACCCCTGTGGGGCTTTCCTACCAACGAAGTCGGCGTGTTGTTGTTGTATGTCGCGGCGATTCTGACGCTGTGGTCAATGGTCATGTATCTCAAGGCAGCCTGGCCAATGTTGTCCGCTTCCAGCAATGATTAAGCGCTATCAGGAGTTGACAGCAGGCGCAACATCCCTAAAATAGCGCGTTTGAATTAATGCGGGAATAGCTCAGCTGGTAGAGCACAACCTTGCCAAGGTTGGGGTCGCGAGTTCGAATCTCGTTTCCCGCTCCAAATTCTGTGGTTCTAATGGAATAACCTCGGTACGCGAAGCCGGGGTTTTTTTACTTTGCAAATAAGCATTTGGCGACGTGGCAGAGTGGCTATGCAGCGGATTGCAAATCCGTGGACCTCGGTTCGACTCCGGGCGTCGCCTCCATTACAGAATACAATTAAATCAAATAGCTAAGGCGCTTTTAAGCGTCTTTTTTTATGCCCTGTCCCTACCAAAAACCCTATCCACCGAAATGTACGCACATCGGGGGCCAGCAAAAGAAGATGTTAGTTCATAGAGGGACAACGGTTATCGATGGATGTGCTGCAGTTGTATGTGTTCAGTGTCGGTGAGATCCAACAATAGTCGAGATGAGCGGTAGGCTGATAGCCTACTTCGGTGTATTAGAGTCAGAACGCCCAGGTTGTATTTCAGGCTGCGCGCCGGTATTCATGATGCAGGCCGCCGACGTGCGGGAAGGCGATGACAGTACCCTGGTCCGGTAACTCGACCGAACGCGGTTCTGGGCATTGCTTGTCTAATGCAAGATGCGTTCGCGCCGTGTGATAGTAGGAAAAGTAGGCGCGAAGAAGACGCTTGAGATGAAGTTCATTGAAGACGATGGCATGATCGAGGCACTCGCGTCGAATTGATCCGATGAGCCGCTCAACGTAAGGATTCTGCCAAGGTGAGCGTGGGGCGATGAGCACTTCTCTCATGTCGAGGGTGTGAACACGGTGACGGAAGATTGCGCCATAAATCTTATCGCGATCACGCAGGAGATAGCGGGGCGCAGGGTCCCACGGAAACGCCTCAACCATCTGCTGAGCCGTCCACTGGGCAGTCGGATGCTCGGTCACGTTGAAGTGGACAACTTCACGACGATCATGTCTGAGCACGAGAAATACATACAAGATTCGGAATGTTGCCGTAGGCACGGTGAAGAAGTCGACCGATACCAAGTCTTTAATATGATTATCCAGAAATGTCCGCCACGTCTGCGATGGCGACTTAGGATGATGGACCATATACTTTGCAACTGTCGCCTGGGAGACGTGGATGCCTAGCAGCTGAAGTTCGCCGTGAATGCGCGGTGCACCCCAGCCAATGTTGTCCCGTGACATCGTCTGGATGAGTTTGCGCACCTCAGGTGCGATGGGTGGGCGCCCACCGATCCGGCAAGGAGACTTCCAGGTCCAGTACAGTCGAAAGCCCTTGCGGTGCCAGCGCACCAGGGTATCCGGTTTGAAGACTTGCAGTGTCTGCAGGGAACCTGGCCACAGGCGGTAGAGCCAGACCCAGAACAGCCGTTGATACCAGCGAAATCGGAGTCGCTTGCGTGGTGCTTGGTTCACCATGGCCAGCTGTTGGCGAAGCGCCAGGATTTCGAGGTGTAAAAGGGTGCGGTTTTGGAATAGTCCGAGTAGGGTGGACAGGAAGGGAAGGGCGATCGTTCTCATGCCGGGACCATACGACAGCTTCTGCAAAAAAGCCAACGGAGTCAATACGTACGATGTTTTTGGTAGGGACAGCATTCTGTGAGTGGCAGGAGGTGACGTGCGCCCAAATCATGGATTCATAGGAAAGGAAGGTAACCGACGATCGCTTGTGCGGCGTGGATATCGTTAACTTGACAACACCCATCGGAAAGCCGCATGAGTATTTTGACCACACGGGATGAACGAAGCACCAGCTAAGCCATTGACTTACTGAATCATTGGCCTACAATCTACTTTGTGGAATTCGAATGGGACGATGCGAAGGATCAAAGCAATCAGAAAAAGCATGGTGTGTCTTTCGCTGAGGCGCAGCGACTCTTCGAGTCCAGCGACGACTATCTGGAGATCTTCGACGCTGAGCATTCTGAGGCCGAAGAGCGATTCATCGCCATCGGACCAATCGACCGTGGAATCGTGGTTGTCGTTTACACGGAACGAGAAGAAGACCTAATCCGTATAATTGGCGCCAGATTTGCCAACAAACGTGAGCAGGCGTTGTTCCGTTCTCACATGGATATGTACAGATGAGCGACATTCCAGAACTAACAGACGACCAATTCAAGAGCGCGATTCCGGCTCGCCAACGAAAGAGGCTAATGCAGGGACGATTCGAGTCCGGTGAAGACATTACCGCGCTACGAAATTTCGTCGGCTTAACACAGGCAGAGTTTGCCCGAGCAATTGAAATCAGTGTTCACACTTTGCGCAACTGGGAGCAAGGGCGGAGAAAACCGGAAGGTCCGGCTCTAGCACTTTTGCGAATTGCAGCGCGACACCCGAGGATCATTCATGAGAATCTGGAGTCGGTCGCTTAGCAGGTTATGAGAACGGAAGCGCGGTAGGGCGTGTGGCCAAGAAACTGATCCGTGCTATTTCTACGAACATTCTGGAGTTTTGAAGTTGTGGGTGTGGTGGTCCAGCGAAAGTTTGCTTCCATACTTGCGCGGCAAATGACTGGACGATACGGGTGTGCATGGCGAATTGATAATCAAGCCGCTGCGGGAAGCTAATAGAGTCGTCGTAGGCTTTGGTTCACCGGTAAACAGCGGCAGTAGAAGAAATCGACTTTGGGGACACAGAGTGGGTTAGAAGAGTGACTTCCCACTGAATCTTTGTAACTCACTGATTCAATGCGTGAATAAATTGACGTCCACGGCTTGCAAATCCGTGGACCTCGGTTCGACTCCGGGCGTCGCCTCCATCCAATTAAATCAATTACTTAAACTGCTTAATTAATGCCCTTTCTATCTGTGTATTTTGCTGAAAAATCAGCAAAACACCGCCTAACCCAGCCTGACACCGTCTGACGACGGCAAGTTGTGTG
>Ga0316201_10004532_pt1 | contig 10500 bp, 13 predicted proteins | sample CS6wburrow_MG_FD_204516 | JGI IMG/M metagenome (GOLD analysis project Ga0316201, IMG submission 204516) | Coastal sediment microbial communities from Delaware Bay, Delaware, United States - CS-6 worm burrow | ecosystem: Environmental > Aquatic > Marine > Coastal > Sediment | place: USA... | reverse complement strand
CATATATATTATGGTCTGCGCTCGATCTGCTATTTCCCCGGGAACGAGCGGCGGGCAATAAAGACGGTAACTGGCTGCGGCGGTGTTCATTTTTTATTACAGGATCTGTTTTTGTCACTGTTCTCTCCGGTGGCTTCGTTGCCGGTCTGAAGGCGGGACGGGCCTACAACACCTTTCCGCTGATGAACGGTCAGTTGATACCCGATGGATTAATGGCCCTCGATCCTCAGTGGAGGAATTTTTTCGAAAATGTCACCACTGTACAGTTCGACCACCGACTGCTGGCTTACTGCCTTATAGTACTCATTCCTCTGTATTGGGTCATCGCGATGAAAAGAGATCTCAGCACCGGAACACGTGTGGCGCTTCATCTGCTCGTGGTTGTGCTCATCGTGCAGGTGGCACTCGGTATATCCACCCTGCTGCTCTATGTGCCGGTTGGACTGGCCGCCACCCATCAGGCGGTTGCACTCGCGTTGTTTACCTTGGCGCTGTTCCTGAGCCACCGCTTGAGATACCAGTAGCGGGATGGCTGGGCAAGATTATAATTATTTCGCAGCGATGGTATCGAGTGTAGATGCCGGGTACAGGCATTCGGCACCCCTTTGCAGGTCGGAAATCCTGGACTCGATCACCAGCCTCAACCAATTGGTATAGGAATCCCCGTCAAGAGAGATATCGCTGGTCAACTCATTCATGGGGATCCATTTACAGGCTTGAACTTCCTCGGGATTGGGTTGAAAAGCCCCATCGTATGTCCCCAGTAGTACATGGTCTAACTCATGCTCTATCAATCCGTTGCCGACGTCCGCCCGGTAAGTAAAGCTGAAAACTTCCCGCAACTCACAGTCGAAATTGAGCTCCTCCTGCAAACGTCGGTGTGCAGCCTGTAAAACTGTTTCTCCCGGTGCAGGATGGCTGCAGCAGGTATTGGACCAGAGCCCGCCGGAGTGGTATTTCGTGCCGGCGCGCTGTTGCAGCAACAACTCTCTCTGATTGTTGAAGATGAACAGGGAAAAGGCGCGATGCAGCCTGCCAACTCGGTGCGCTTCCATTTTTTCCATGGCACCCGTATCGTTTCCGTTCGCATCGACCAGGATAATTTCATTGGTGTCTGACATAGAATTACCATTGCGCAATCGGTTTGGATTTGGTTTGATCATGCTGTCTCTGTTACCCCACTGTCAACAGTGACGACGAGTGCTGATATAATATCCGAATCAACGTGATAGTATCGGGCAGCTTGGCTTTTGCATGTTGCGATTCGAATGTTGTTCGAGGATTCTGCCGCATACGGATCGATCGCCACGTGCGCTGTGACCCTATCATTATCATTGCATCAGAGCTGGTCATGGTTGTCGATGAGAATACACTTCAGAGTTCGGCTTGAATGGCTGCGGGAGTTTAACAACAGTGCTTGAGAAGAAGTCCATGAGAAAGGGTCCGGTTCTGATATTGCTGTTTTCGTTTATCGCGGGTGTCGTGCTGTTCCTGATATACCAGCCCGCATTGCAAAAACCGGTTGCAAAGGATTTACAGGGTGTGCTGCGTCCGGAAGCCAGGGAATTGGCAGAATTCAGCTTGACGGATCAGGACAACCAGGTGTTCGGACTCGATCGCTTCTCCGGAAACTGGAGTTTTGTTTTTTTCGGTTATACCTATTGCCCCGATATCTGTCCCACGACGCTGTCGACATTGGTTTCGGTGTTCAATCAACTGGAAAAGGATGAAGAGCCGACGACGGGATTGAACACCTTCTTTGTTTCGGTGGATCCGCAGCGGGATACGCCCGAGGTTCTGCGTGGATATATGAGCTATTTCAACAAGGAGTTCATCGGAGTCACCGGGGAGAAAGAGCAGCTGGATGAATTTGCCCGTCAGTTTGGCGCGGGTTACCTCATTGAGCCCGAGCGTGGACCTGGCGATTACCTGGTTGCGCATACCAGCTCTATATTCCTGGTGGATTCAAAAAAACGGCTGCTGGCCCATTTTTCGCCACCGCACAACGCACAAACGATTGCCGAGCAGTTCCGCAGAATCAAGTCGCTGTATTGAGATGGAGAGCTTCGCGTCGGTCAATTGAAGGTATGCGCCAGAAACAGGGCTCTGATTTTGTTTACCGCCTCTTCGTCCGGAGGATAGAAGGTTGCTGCCATTAGCAGCGTTCCGTTTCTGGCTTGCCCGGACATTTTGGGATTCTTCTGCGCCTCGGCTAGATTGAACTCCGCCTGCTCCTCATTCCGGAATTTAAAGAGCGAGATGATGCGGGTGCTCGTGTAAGCTGAAATCACGTAATTGGCGATATACTCCATATCGCTGTTATTCGGTACCTGGATCTCCAGCGAACCGTCTACCCCGTTGGATTCGAGCTCTTCGATGAAGGAGCTCACTTCGTGGGTGGACGGGGTGCCCTGCGGACTGCATCCGAGCAGGGATGTCAGTGACAGGGTTGCGATTATCAAGAATCCCCTCATGGTCCTTAACCTTTCTAGTTTGACTATGAATTCAAGGCTTGTTCAGCACAGGAGGTTGTTCCGCTTTCACCGCAATCTCTTGTGGTGAGACAAGAAACTCGCCTGTTTCCGGATTATAAACGACTCTTTTACCGCTGGGTGTGCGGTATTGGTTTTTCTCCAGTTTCGACCAGCCCTCTACCGCTACACCTCTATCCAGAACCCGGCCGAAATAGGGATCCCGTGCGGTGACGGGGCCGGGTTCGGCTTCGTCCAGAACATTCGGATAAAGCTGGCTGCTGCCACGATAACGTGCCTCTTCCGCATAGGAAGATATTCCCGACCGGACTCCATCGATCAGGCCCGGCTCCATGGCCTGCTCCGCATCCTTGGACACATCAATATACTTGGTTACCGCGAGTAGCCCGACAAACAGCGCCAGGACAAGCATGAAGGCGATTTCGAGGCGCGAGTAGCCGGCGGACTTTGAATCTGTTTTATACATGGTTTACCGTTGGAACGAAGATGATTGATCGTGAAGATTCACCGCAATCCGAGGCGCACTGCGGCTTGGAGCCAAATGCCGTAACGGAAAGCAGGATCTCAGTGAGTTCAAACCGATTATTCGCATATTGAAGGCAGCGGGTAATTGATTTAAAACAGTTTTGCCCGAATCACTAGCGAATCGCACCGGTCCGGCCGCTCCAGGATTGCATCAGTTCCGGGTTCGATTTCCACAGGCCTGCAGCTTCCTCCCTGGCCTGCTGTTCCAGTTGGCGCAACCCCGGTTCGGTCTGATTGCCGGGTGTGTAAGAGGAAAGTGTTATTGCATAGCCCTGTTGCACCATGGCCGAATTGAGCGAACCCTGCTCTTCGGGCAGGAAGGCGACAACCGGAACCCGGCCATATTTGTCCCTATGCTTCAGGTCGCCCTTGATATCTATTTCGGTTGCCGAGGCGACCAGCCGCTGCAGATGACGCGTGGCCTGTCTACCCAACTCAAGCAGAATCTCCTCGCTTTTGCCGGTTCGGGTGGCATCTCTTTTCAGCTTGGGATTGACCACATCCTCGGGGGCATCAATTCCCAGCAGCTGAACTCGTGTCGGGCTGCCGCTCACCTCGATTACGAGCGTGTCCCCATCCTCGACCTGAAGCAGTGGATAGGAGCCGGTGTCAGCCGATACCAGCGCGGTATGGAGCAGCAGTATTGGCAGCAACAGATAGTTGATCATGGGTTCAATGTTCACTTCGATTGTTTGTTGTCGGTGCGGAGCGTGAGTTCCCTCTGCGTCAGGCGGGGGAGGGAATTCCCCCAAGCAGGTCGGTCTGTCGGTTCCATTTCAGTGGCTGGTTCCGCTGGAACGCGTCAGTTTGTTATACACGTTGTACTTTCCCGAAGGCTTTTTCATTGGCAGACGCTTCAGTTCCTGCAGCGTTTCGGCATCGTATACTATCAGAGCACCATCTTCGTCCCAGATACTCACCAGCGCGTAGCGGCCGTCTTTGGTGAACTCTACATGTGCTGAGGTTTTTCCGGGTGCGGGTTTCAGAGTTTTCACGATCTCCAGCGTCTGTTTGTCGATTACGTGCATCAGGTCCTTGTCCGGCCCGAAAAAGACATCGACCCAGGCGTAGCGACTCTGCTCGTGGCTGCGCATGAAAAAACCCGGACCTTTGGTCGGAATGCGCTTGATCACCTCCCAGCTCTTCATGTCGACGATGGTGACTTCTGCTTTTTTTATATTGGGCGTGGCCAGTACGGTACTTCCCTGATACTGCCAGGTGATTGCCGAGCTTAGATGAGGCATTCCAGGAAGTGTGATTTTAGCAACCGATCTTTTTAGATCCAGATCCACAACCTGACCGGCAGCACCTTGTTCGGATCCACCGCCGCGTGATGTACCGATCACCTGGTCATACTCTTGGGTAAGAAAGAAGTCGTCCAGATAGCCTTTTACAGCGATGCGCAGGATAGGGAAGCGTTCATTTTTTTCGGCATCCCCCGAATCCTTGCGGTAGTCGTGAACCCAGCCGGCGAATCCGGCGGGCGGATCATCAGCATAATTGATCTCCCATACCTCGGGTATATCTTTGAGTGCAACCACGAAGCTGTCCCGGGCGTCGGCGGTATACACGGCCGACGCCCGGGAGCTGTGTCCTTTCTCATCCATCACTTCAATGACCTTGATCGGACGAAGGTCTGTCGCGTCCAGCAGGGTAAGGGTGTGGGGAAGATAGTTGGCCACCATTACATAACGACCATCATGAGAGACCGCCAGATTGCGGGTATTGATGCCGGCGCGAACTTCGGCGACATAGGTCAGATTGAATACGTCAAATTTACTGATCCAGCCATCGCGGGATGCAAAGTATATGTAACGCCCGTTGTCGGCCCATTTGGGACCGCCATGCAGCGCAAAGCGGGTCGCAAATCGATGAATGGGTTCGAACCTGTCCCCATTGAGTAGGGTGGCGTGATGGTCTCCCAACTCGACAACGACAAAGAGGTTGTCGATATCGGCGTCGAACACAGGTTTGTCAGGCAAAGCCCCGGGTTTATGATAAACCAGCCGGCTGGCAAGAATCTCCTCCATTCCCCAGGGCGGCAGGAACTCCAGCGGCGTGTAGATCAGGTCAACCAGAGAATCGATCTGTTGCTTATTCAAAATGTCTCTGAAAGGGGGCATCTGGCTTGCAGGCCGGCTGTTTTCTATCACTGAAACTGCCGCTTTTCTGCTCAGTCGCTTAAGGTTTTGCGGCAACAGCGCAGGTCCTATAGCCCCGAGGCGGTTTGCGCTGTGGCACTCCGCGCAGTACTGGGCGTAGAGCGCCGGTGCGTCAGAGGCAGCGTTGGCACCCGTTAGCAGGAGAAAGAACAGACAACCAATAATTCCGGAAAGATAGTTTGATAGAGTCATGTTGAACAGAGTGCGACAGTGTTAATAGAGTTGGGCATGTGTGTTGCAGTGTCTAACTGTAATTCAGAGAGGGTTTCCCGTTGCTGTCCGCTCTCTTTCCAGAAACCCACACTCGCTCAAGGGAGGGGGGATGTATGATTGACGACTAGGATCCAGACTGCCCTTTGACATCGGCGCTGTACTGCGCTGGTTGAGAAATACCTATCTCATCATCTGTAAGATAACAGGCCGGATCCTCAGACCAGGCGTCGCCGGTAAGCTGCATGGCCCGAACCCTGGTGTTGCCGCCGCAGATATCGAAATGGCAGCAGGCTCCGCATCTGCCGCTGACGCTGCGTGGATGTGCCTTGAGACCAGCCATGATGGGGTCGGACCTGTCCTGCCAGATTTCAGAAAATGGCCGTTCCTTTACATTCCCCAGATTGTAGTTCCACCACATGGTGTCTGGATGAACATAGCCCTGATTATCGATGTTCGAGATATTCACGCCCGAGCTGTTGCCGCCCCACTGAACCAGTTTTGCATGGATATGCTCGGCTTTGTCGGGAAAGTTTTGCTCCACCCAATGCAGCATGTAGACACCATCGGCATCGTTGTTTCCGGTTACGAATTCTGTGCCGCGTCCCTCTGTCGCGTCGGCCAGCGCACGATCGAACAGAAGATCCATGGCCCAGCGCGTGGTCTGCAGAAAGACATCGTCCTTGCGGTTCTTGTTGCCGCGCCCGGCGTAATTGAGATGGGAAAAGTAGAATTTATCCACCTTTTCGTTGTCCATCAGATCCAGCAGTTGCGGCAGCTCGTCCGCATTGTCCTGGGTCATGGTGAAACGAAGTCCGACTTTGATCTCCTGCTCCCGGCACAATCGCAGCCCGCGAATAGAGGCATCGAACGCACCTTCCTTGCGCCTGAATTTGTCGTGGGTCTCCCTGATACCGTCGATGCTGATGCCCAGGTAGTCGAAGCCGACGGCGGCTATCTTGTCGATATTGGATTCGTCGATCAGTGTGCCGTTGGTGGAGAGGGCGGTGTAGAAACCCATCGCTTTGGCATGATGAGCGATATCGAAAATATCAGGCCGCAACAGCGGCTCGCCGCCGGAGAGGATTAAAACCGGCACTCTGAACTGTTTCAGATCCTGCATCACTTCAAACACCTGATCGGTGCTCAACTCGTTTGGAAAATCCTTGTCTGCCGATATCGAGTAACAGTGCTTGCAGGTGAGATTGCAACGGCGCACCAGATTCCAGATCACCACCGGACCGGGTGGTGTTCTTTTCGGCCCCAGCGGGGTGGGGGATAATACTTCATGCATGAACTGAGATATTCGAAACATTGATATTGAGTGGCCGGTATTGTGCTAAAAAAAAGTGCGGTATTACCGCCTAAGATTGACCGATTCTCAGCCCCGTTTTTTTTAGAATCCTGGTGCTGAACAGGACTTCGTGAGCGCGGTTATCGGAGCCAAGCATAACAGCGATCTGCTCCACCTTCTCCATGACTTCCGCGCGGTCTTTGCCGTGCACCATGGCAAACAGGTTATAGCGCCACTCCGGCAGATATCTGGGTCGACGATATGAGTGGCTGACAAAATCGAGCCGTCCGATACGGCGACCGTACTCCACCACCAAGGCGTCATCCACGTCCCATACGCTCATGCCGTTTCCGCGAAATCCGAGCGTGTAGTGATTGGGCACCGCACCGATCCGCCGGATAACGCCGCTTTTAAGCATCCGCTGCATACGTGCCATCACGATCTCTGCTGTTGTATCCAGGTCGCCGGCAATCTTGTGGTAGGGATCTGCGAGCAGCGGCAACCCCGCCTGAGTGCGCTGAACTATCCTGCGGTCCAGCTCATCGAGTGGTTTCGTTTCGGCTTTGTGCATAAATCATCGGTTCCTAAGTGAAGACCCTGCCCGGTAGAATGGATAACTCAGACTTCCAACCTGAGTCCTACGAAAAATTCCTCTTCCTTAGGCATATTGTAAACCCGGTAGCCGGTTGAACTCTCTATCTCGCGGATAACACTGTCGATACGCTGCGGGGTCTCCGTTGCCAACACGAACCACATACTGAACTCGTGATCACGGGCATAATTGTGGGCTACCTCCGGAAACGCATTCACCTGTTCGGCAACCCGTTCAAAATCATTCTCGAGTACGCGAATGGCGCACAGGCTCAAACCTCCTCCCAAACGTTCGGCGTGGTACAGCGGACCGAACCGGGAAAGCTGTTTTTTCTCGAGCATCGCTTGCAGGCGCCGGATCAACTCCTCCTCTTCGATGCCCAATTCCCTGGCTGCCTGCCGGTATGGTCGGTCAGCGATGGGAAAACTCTCCTGCAGGTGGTTTATTATGGCGCGGTCGGTTTCATCCATTACTGATATTTTGCACCGCGCTGTTTGAAGCGTTTTCCGCTGAATAGAATTTTGTGAGGAATCTGCGCCAGTCCCTGAGACTCTACGATGCGGTTGATATGGTCGATCACCCGCTCGCGCTGCTGACCGTGAATCATGCAAAACAGATTGTAGGGCCATTCGGGAAGCTTGCGCGGCCTCTGATAACAGAGGGTAACGCAGGGCTGGGAGCCCAACTTCTCGCCGACTGCATCGACCTGGTCATCAGGTACGTCCCAAACCACCATGGCATTAGCGGTGTAGCCCAGTTCATGGTGTCTTACGACTATGCCCATGCGTTTGATGATGCCGCTCTGCTGCAGTGCGCCGATGCGTTCGATAACCTGCTGCTCGCTGAGTCCCAACCGTTCGCCAATCTCTGTGTATGGACGGCTGGAGAGCGGTAGTCCGTCCTGAATCTCGGCGATCAGGCGGTAGTCCTGTTCGCTTAGCACCATAGGGGGAATCCGAGATCGATATGGTGCTGCTTTACCAGGGGGAGATTAAGTATCGGATAGCCGGTTACCTTTTCCATCTCGCGCAGCACCTCTTCCAGCCGTGCGCTGCTGCGGGCCGTAACTACAAACCAGAGGTTGTAATCGTTCTCCCGCTCGTAGTTGTGGTTGACTTCGTGGTAGCTGCTGATCACCGAAGCCACCTGGTCTAGTTTTTCCGCCGGGATACGCATTGCGGCAAGCGTACTCTCACCGATCCGTTTCGGTTTGAACACCGGGCCGATCCGGCTGATGACTCCCGCGCGCTGCAACCGGCCCAGGATTTCGAGCACCAGGGCTTCGCTGGTTCCCAGCGTATCGGCCATGTCCCGATATGGAGTAGGGGAGAGCGGAAGTCCTTTCTGGAATGCGTCAAGCAGTCGTTTTTCCAGGTCGTTCAAATCGATTCTCTGGGCAGATTGGGTTGGCTGTTCGGATGGACGAATCTGTCTGGCGGCTGAAGACATACTATAATCCGGTTTTATGCGCACGTGAGGTGAAGAATATGCCGCTAGGCTTATCCGCCGGCAGCCGGTGTGTCATTTCCATGCTGTCGGTATCGTAAATCTGAACCTCGTCTCTGTCGCGTACCGAAATCCATACCTCCTCCCCACGCGGCGAAAACTCCATATGCAGCGCGCCTTTTCCGGTCTTCAGGGTTTTTACGATGGTCAGTGTTTCAGTGTCGATAATCTGGATAGTATCGTTGTCGGGAAAGGCAAAATTGACCCATACCTGCCTGCCGTCGGGCCTGGCCATCACAAACACCGGCTGTCCGTGCACCTTAATACGACCGGTTTCCACCCAGTCCCCCTGCTTCACCACCAGTACTTCATGACGGCCCACCGCAGGCAGGAAGGCGCGATCTCCAGCCATTGCCCAGCCTTCGAGGTGCGGCATTTTATAGACTGGCAGCTTCTGCTCTCCGCGGCCGTAACCCTGTAAAATGATGCGTGGTGGTTTTTCCGGATGCCAGAGGTCGAGCAGGGAGAGTCCGTCCTGCCCGAAAAGCCCGCTGATGTAGTAGCGGCCGTCCGGCGTGACCAGTGCATCGTAGGGAAGAGCACCGATTTTTTCGTGACGCTGGATCTTCGGCACCTTTGGGTTTTTCATGTCGATGACCCAGGCTTCGCCGCTGTCGTAGAGACTTACCGCAAAACGTTGGCCGGGTGTGTCCACCAGTCCTACGGTTTTCGATCCTCTTCGGTTTCCGTCGCGGTCGTTGACCTTGGTGGCTGGAATATCGGCAATCAGCGAGAGGTCTTGTGCCGAGAAGATCCGGATACCCCCAGGTTCATAATTGGACACCGCGATTAACTTGCCATCCTGGGAAATTGCGCCGCCGATGCTGTTTCCGCCCTGGACCACCCGGTTGACGATATTTCCGCACAGAATATCCACTTTTGTCAGCCCGCCGTCCCGCCCGAACAGATAGGCGTAACGTCCATCGCGGGAATAGACGGCTGAAGCGTGGGAAAGGTCACCCAGACCCTCCACCCGGAACAGCGTCTGGTGAAGGGTGGTATCGACGATCTGCAGACTGCCGGCGGCTCGTTCGACGACTATACCCATGTCACCGGTACCGCGGGTCAGGCAGCCAGCGAAAGCGTCTCCCCAAAGCAGCAACAAGCCCAGGGTCAAGCCGATAGAAAACTTCATGGCCGGATGCCCTGTTTGAGTTGAGTTGCCAGCCAATGGGCCTCGTTATCGGTCAGGAAGGGCCTCCAGGGGGGCATAGGAGTGCCCGGGCGTCCGTAAAGAATGGTCAGAGCGAGTTGATCCGTGTCCCACTGAGAGAAACGTCCCGCTACTAGGGCTGGACCCAGACCACCTTCAAGTCGCATGCCGTGACAGGAGCCGCAATCGTGCTTGAGCAGATGGATTATCTCAGCCTGGCGAGTTGGTGCAACGTCGGCCAGAAGGAGACCGCTGGCGGTCACAGTTGCCAGACTCAGTGCGGCCAAAAGCGAAGTGTGCTTCAAATTACCCTCTGCGGTGGAAATTGACGGGAGTGAGGTCAAAATTTACCAGCTTGGGATTTGGCACGGCATTGACCTCAATCAAAGATTACCTCCGATAGCGCTTTTTTCCAATTGTAATTGCAAAAAAACAATTGTTTTTCAATGGAATAGTGGCATTGATGGCCTATTTGACATGGACTACTCCAGTCATCTCCGGATGTGGGCCGCAGCGGTAGGGGAAGTTGCCCGCCTTATCGAATGAACGGATGTAGGTTTCGCCGG
>Ga0316201_10004531_pt1 | contig 10500 bp, 4 predicted proteins | sample CS6wburrow_MG_FD_204516 | JGI IMG/M metagenome (GOLD analysis project Ga0316201, IMG submission 204516) | Coastal sediment microbial communities from Delaware Bay, Delaware, United States - CS-6 worm burrow | ecosystem: Environmental > Aquatic > Marine > Coastal > Sediment | place: USA: Delaware... | reverse complement strand
CGACATGGCGCATCCGGGCGGCCTGGGCGATCGGCGCGCGGCCGTGGCCCTGGCAGGTCTGGTCGGCGGCGAGAGCGTTGGCCGCGGCGGCGTGCTGGCGCCCGTGCTCGGCGCCCTCGAGCGCGGTGTCGGCGAAGGCCGAGTGGCCGCGGCGCGCGCGCTGGGTCGCATCGGAGACCCCGCCTCGATCGCACCGTTGCTGACGGCGCTGGGGGATGAGGCCGCGCGCGTGCGCATCGCGGCTTCGGACGCGCTCGCCGCCTTCGGCGAGCGCACGCTACAACCCTTGGTTCGACAGCTGAACGTACCCGACGAACACGTGCGCCAAGCGGCGACGCGCGCCTTGGCGCGTCAAGGCGCCGCCGCCGTACCTGCCTTGGTGAAGCTGCTCGATTCGACGTCGGGCTCCGTGCGCCTGGAGGTGGCCGACACCTTGGCCGCCATCGGCGCCCCCGCGGTGCCGGCATTGGTGCGCGTGATTGCCGGTGAGACAACCTATGACGAACGTGAAAGAGCCAGGGAGGACGCCGCGGCTGCCGCCCTGACCAAGATCGGCCCGCCGGCGGCGCGTGCGCTGGTGCCGGTATACGCCGATGCCGACCCCGCGCACCGCGAGCGCATCGTCTCGATTCTGCGCAACATGGGCAGCGCCGCGGTCGGCGCCTTGGGCTCGTTGACGGCCGATCGTCGCAACGTGCATAGCGCCCAGGCCGCAGGATTGCTCGGCATGTTGCCCGATGTGGGCGACGAAGCGGCGAAGCAGCTGGTCAAGGCCCTGGCCGACGAGCGCTTCGAGGTACAAGACGAAGCACGGCGCAGCTTGGGCTCGCTCAAAGGGGATGCCCGCGACGCGCTCGTGCATGCCCTCGACAACCAGGACGGCCGGGTTCGCTGGGAAGCAGCACAGATCCTGCTGCGCCTACCCGAGCCGCCGACGGAGCAGCTGGTCGTCGTGCTCGGTCGGCGCCTCGAGTCCGACGACGTCGCCGATCGCAGGCAGGCCGTGGAAGCCCTGGCCCGCCTTCCCGCCGATTCGGTGCGGACCCTCGTCGAGCGCGCCGTGGACGACGAGGACCCCCTGGTGCGCCGATCCGGCATTCGCGCCCTCGGCACGATCGACGATCCCCAAGCCATGGCGACCCTCAGAAAGCGCTGGGAGATCGAAAGCGATTCCCAGGCGGCGCTCACCATCCTCGAGATGCAGGCGAGCATCGACCCGGCGGGCGCCGTGCCGACACTTATCGATGCGCTCGCGAGCGACGAGGTGATGCTGCGCTCGGCGGCGGCCGACCTGCTCTCGGACGTGGGTGAACCGGCCGTGCTGCCGCTGGTCGACGCCTTGTTCGCCCGCCCTGGCGAGATCGACCGCGAAGGCTCGCTGCGGGTGCTGGAACGGGCCAGCATCGGCGCCCGCTCGGGGGGTCATGCCGCACCCAACTTGGCACGCGCCATCCATCGCATGCTCGTCGAGCCGCTCGACGTGGACGAGCTATGCTACCTGGCAACGACCATCGAGTGGTGGCATCCGGCGCTCGAGCTGCACCGCACCTTCTCGACGGCGAAGAAGTTCCTCGAGCTCGAGTCCTTGGGCGGCATCGCAGGCGCCGAGGTCGAGCTCGAGTGGATCGACAGCAAGGAGGAGGGCGAGGATTGGCTGCGGCCGGCTGCGCAACGCGCCCTGCGCCAATTGAGGCTCATCTCGCAAGCCGTGCAATACCACAGCCGCGCCAGCAAGCGTAGCGCCAAGGAAAAAGGTCTGCTCACCGCAACGGCGCGCGTCAACGAGCTGCATGCGATGGTCGGCGAGCTGGGCGAGCCGCACAACCGTGTCTTCCATGACGTCGCCGAGAGCTGGCGCGAGTTGATCAACCACGCCATTCGTGAGTTCCAAGGACGGGCCGAGCTCGACCTCGAGATCCGCACCGACAATGTGCGCATCCGCGACATCGACACCACCGCCGTCCTCGTTTTCGAGGTCTTCAATCGAGGCGAAGGACTCGCATCCAACGTGCAGCTCTCCCTGATCAGCGATGCCGAAGGAGAGCTCGACCTGCAGTCGGGTCCGACCCACTTCCTGCCGCCCCTGGGCCAGGGAGATCGACTGTCGGTCGAGTTCACCGTGCAACGCCAAGGGGCGGGCGTCGTGCCCTTGACCTTGGAGATGCGTTATGACGACCCCCAGTCAGAGGGTCTGACGCGCCGCTTCGCTCGCGAAGTCCGCTTCTTCATCGAAGAGGCGGAGTATCGAGAGATCGGCACCTCGCCCTATATCGCCGGCCCGCCGGTCAAGAGCCGGGAGATGTTCTACGGCCGCCAGACGACATTCCAGTGGGTCCAGGAGAACCTGTCCGGCACCTACCAGGCCAACGTGCTCGTGCTCTATGGCGAGCGCCGCACGGGCAAGACCTCCGTGCTATACCAGCTGCAGTACCATCTGCCCGACCAATATGCCTTCGTCCTCATCGACCTGCAGTCGATCGCCTACGCGCTCAACTCCACCTCGGACCTGCTCTTCGCTATCGCCCGCAAGGCCAGCTCGGGACTCAAGCGACAGGGTTTTCAGCTCGAAAAGCCACGCCGCGAGGACTATGCCGATCATCCGCTCGAGCAATTCGAGCAGCTGGGCGAGGAGCTCGGGCGCCAGGCCACCGAGAGCGGAAGGCGGGCGGTCATCATCGCAGACGAGTTCGACCTGCTCATCGAAGCGGTCGAGAAGGAGCAGGTCAGCGCCTACGTATTCGACTGCATCCGTGGATTGATGCAGCATCAGGAGGGTTTGTCCTTCATCTTCGCCGGAGCCCACAAGGTGACGGAGATGTTGAAGAACCCGCATTCGATCCTGTTCAACACCGCCCTTCGGCGGCGGGTGAGCTACCTCGTGACCGAGGAAGCCGAGAGGCTCATCCGCGAACCGGTGGCCGACGTGCTGTGGTATGACGACCTGGCTGTGGAGAAGATTCTCAGGGTCACCGCCGGTCAGCCATACTTCATCCAATACATCTGTCATGAGATCGTCAACTTGGCACGTCACGACCGCAAGAACTTCGTGACGCTGCGTGACGTCGACCGGGCGCTGCAGACCACGGTCGAGGAGACGACGGGCATCATTCGGCACGCCTACATGTCTTTGGGCACCAACGAGCGGCTGCTGCTGGCGGCCCTCTCGAGGATCACGGACGATGGGCGCCCCTTTGTCGGCATGGTCGACATTCTCGAGACCTTGGGCCAGGATGAGGTCAGCTTGGCCAAACGTGATGCCCACGAGCACATGCGCACGCTCACCGAACGCGACTTCGTGACCGAACGCGGCTCAGAGGGCACCGAACGACAATACGGCTTCACGATGGAGCTTGTGCGCGTCTGGCTCGAGCGCAACGACGAGTACACCCGCCTTCTCGAGGAGATCAGGCATGGTTGACGGCCGCAACCCCTTCGTTCTCGGCAAACCGATCAAGGAGCCCGAGGACTTTCATGGTAGAGAGCGCGAGCTGCGCGAGCTCTTCGAGTCGGTGGTCAACATGCAGCCGGTGGCCTTGGTGGGCGAGCATCGCTGCGGTAACACCTCGCTGCTCTACCAGTTGATGAACGACGAGGTCAGGGATCGCTTCCTGGAACAGAGCGTCCAGGATTCGCTGCTCTTTGCCTTCATCAACGCACAGCTGGCAGGTGACTCGCCCGAGTCTCTCTTCCGCCGCGTGGCGCGCACCTTGCGCCGGGCAGATCCGGATTCAGAGATCGATTTCGACGTCGATCCCATCGATGCCTATTGGCTCGAGGACTATCTGGACGACCTGGCCGACCGCGGCCGCCGCCTGGTGTTCATCCTGGATGAGTTCGACGTCCTGGCCGATTTCGAGCCCAGTTTCTGGGAGTGGTTCCGTGGTCTGGTCATCGAGTATGACGTGTCGATCGTCTTGGCTTCGCGCGTGGAGCTGGGCGACTTCGAGACCCATTGGGGCACCGGGTCGCCCTTCTTCAACATGTTCCGCTCGGTCTTCGTCGGCTCATTCACACCGCAGGAGGCCACCAACTTCCTGTCCGACGTTAGCCGTCTCGGAGGCTTCGACCTCGTGCCCGCAACCGATTTCATCACCGCGCTCGCCGGGCGCTTCCCCTATTACATGCAGGTCGTGTGCTCGATGCTGTACGACCAGGCCAAACACGGCGCTTCGTTGACCGAGCCCGAAATCGCCACGATCGTGGAGCGTGAATTCCGGGCCCACACCGAAGCGTTGTTCAATGACGTATGGCCCCGGCTGCCCGCCGGTGAGCGCGATGCTCTGATTTGGCTGGCGGTGGAAGCACATCCGGATGCCCAGGATGCCCTGCCTTTCGGCCAGGCCGTGCCACGACTCGAGCGCCGTGGATATGTCGTGGACCGACAGATCTTCTCGACCGCGCTGGCCGATTACGCGCGCAAGCAAGTCAAGCGCATCGAGCTCAACCCAGACACGGGCGAGGTGCGCATCGAGAAGCGACCGGTCGACCTGCCGCCCAAGGAGTTCGCGCTCTTGCGCTTTCTCCTGACCAAGGAGGGCGAGATCGTCACGAAGGACGAGATCGCCATCGCGGTGTGGCCGGAGTACTCGATGGATACCATGGGCGTCACCGACGCGATGATCCAGAAGACGATCAGCCGCCTGCGCAAAGAAGTGGATGCCCACGGCTCGCCCTTCCAACATATCGAGAGCATTCGCGGCCAAGGCTATCGCTTCCGCAACGCCAGCATCTATGCGGTCTACCATGCCCGCGACGAGCAGGACGCCGAGCTCGATGCGGCCGAGGAGCTGCCCGCCTGAGATCGGACCTCAAAGGCTGCTTCGTCAGCGAATCGTCCGATTGGCCCCACAAATCGGCCCCATGCGTCTGATATACTGTTGGCGTCATTTCTGACAACACTGACAGCGGGCTCGGTCGCCGGCGGGGCATCGGCTCGCGCCGCGCCGCCCCGGAAGGCGCCACGCCACCCATGGCAAGCCGACCGATCAATCCGTACATTCTCACGCCGCTCGTCGATGGCGTTGGCTTCTACGGACGAGACTCCGTGTTGCACTTCGTGCGCAACACCCTGGCCTCGCCTTATCAGAATCTGGTCGTCCTCTTCGGCCAACGGCGCATCGGCAAGACGAGCCTGCTGCATCAGCTACGCAGCGGAAGCCGCGTGCCGGATGGCTTCCGCGCGGTGTACTTCGACCTTCAGGGACGCGCCGAGCACCGCTTGGAACAGGTCCTCTACGGTCTGGCCAGGGAGATCGCACGCGAGCTCGGGCTGGAGGCCCCACCCCGCAGGGCGTTCCTCGAGGAGGGTTTCTTCCAATACGGCTTCCTCCCCAAGGTCTATGAGCGGATGGAGGGAGAGCGACTGCTGGTGCTGGTGGACGAGTTCGACGTGCTCAGCGGCGAGCAAGCAGAGACGAATGCCGCCTACCACTCCTTCTTCGCCTATCTCCAAGACCTGCTGATCGACGAGCAGCGCGGCCTGGCCTTCGTGTTCGTGGTCGGTCGCCGCTTGGACGAGCTACCCAGCCGCATCAAGGCCACCTTCAAGAGCGCTCAATGCAAGCGGATCTCCGTGCTCGATCATCGCGCGGCCATGCGCTTGATCGTCGAGCCGGCCGGTCAGATGGTCGAGTTCGAAGAGGATGCCGTGGAGGCCCTGCTCGAGCTGACCAGCGGCCACCCCTACTTCCTGCAGCTGATCTGCTACGAGCTCTTCGACCGCGCGATGCGCGCCGGTCGCCAACGCGTCGCCGCAGAGCACATCCACGATGAGGTGCTCGAGGCAGCGATGGAGCTCGGCATGGGCGGCCTGGCCTGGTTTTGGGATGAGTTCCCGCCCGCGGAGCGCTTCATCTTGGCCTCCATCGCACATCTGGCGCCGGAAGGTGAGGCGGCCACCTTGCGCGAAATCGGCCAAGCGCTGCACGAGCATGGCGTGCGGCTGCAGGGCATGGAACTTTCCTCCGCCCCCATGGTCCTGTCGGAATGGGGCATCATCGAGCCGGTCGGACGCGACGCCTACCGCTTCAGGGTCGAGTTCTTGAGGCGGTGGATCCTGGCCAAGCACTCCCTGGAGGAAGCAAAGCGCGAGCTCGAGCGAGTCAGCGCCCGCGCGGTGCGCGACTACGAGATCGGTCGCGGCCACCATCATGCGGGCAGCCTCGACCAGGCCATCCACTTCTACCTGCGCGCCTTGGCCGCCAATCCCAATCACGCTCGCGCCCAGCTCGCGGTGGCCCAAGCCCATTACGAAGGCGGTCATCTGGAGACCGCAACCGACGGTTTCGAAAAGGCCTACCGCCTCGACCCCGAGAGCGCGCGTGACGGCCTGACGGCCGCCCACCGCGACCTCGGCATGGCACAGGAAGCCGAGGGCCGCTACGACCAGGCCCGGCCCCACTACCAGCGCGTGCTCGACATTCTGCCCGACGACGCGGGCACCCGCCATCGCTTGCGCGACAGCTGGCGTGCGACAGCCGGTGCGCACCTGGCGGCGGGTCGTTGGGAGCAGGCCGCGGAAGCCTACCGCGAGGCCTTGCGCTACGTTCCCGACGACGAGGTCATTCAGCGAGCAGTAGCGGAGCTGGAGCAGCGCCACCACGAAAGCGACGTGTTGCGGCAGAGGCGACTGCAGCTCGAACGCGCGGTGCTCGAGTCGCGTCTACGTGAGGAGCAGCTGCGACGGCGGCGCTTCGAGGCCGCTGCTGCCCACAGCTTGCCGACCTTCCTCGCCATCAGCGCGGGAGCGGCGACCATCGCCGCATTGGGCCTGGCGATGGCCGGCGGCCTGCTCACCTCGCCTTGGGTCCCGTTGGCGGTGGGTGCGACCCTGGCCGTGATCTACGCGGCATTCGCCTGGACCCGGCAGCATTTGGCCACAGCGACCGAAGGCGAAGGTCTGCCTGAAGTGCTCGAGGCGGGCAACGCCCCTCCGGTCAGCACGAGTGATCCCCCCAAGCCAGACCCGGCCGGTTCGTTGGCGGCCGGTGCACCTCATGGACGCATCCTATGATTCATCCACACCCGGGCGTTGCCGCAGACGAAGTCGGAGCTTCGCCATACTTCACACCCCACGCGCCCGCCCCTGCGCCGCTCTTCGCCGGCAGGGACCGCGAATTGGACCTCATCTTCGGCCACGTTCGCCCAACCCAACGTGGCAACGTTGCCGTCAGCGGAGCCCTGGGCAGTGGCAAGTCGAGTCTGTTGCGCATGATCGCCGATCCAGACACCGCCGCCCGAAACGGGCTGGACCCACAGCAGCACATCGTGCTGTACGTCGACGTTCAAGCGATCTCTCCATTCGCCCATGAAGCCTTCTGGCGTCGGGTCGCAAGGCTGCTTCTGCGCGATGCGCAGCAGAGCGCGGCGATCGACCCGCAGACGGCCGAGCAGCTCACCGCGCCACTGCGACAAGCCGGCAGCGCGGGAATTGACTTGGTCGACGTCGAGGAGTTCCTCGACGAGCTGGCCGACCGGGACATCGCCTTGGTGCTGCTGCTCGACGAGTTCGAATGGGCCCTCAATGCCGATGCACCGGCGGAGGCTGAGGCCTGCCGGCATTTCCTAGCCCAGATGGCCTCCCTGGCGCGACGCACGCCGCGCACCCTGTCCTTGGTCGTCGCCACGGTGAACCCCCTCTCCGATGCCCTCAACGCCGTCGAATCGTGGCGCGGCTCGCCTTTCTCCACGATCTTCACCTCGATCGTCCTCAAGCCTCTGCGTCGCAGCGAAGCGGCGTGGCTCATCGCGCGCGCGGTCGCCTGCGGCACGCCGCCACGAGAGGCCGACAAGGATTTGTTGTGGGCGGCATCCGAGGGCCAGCCGGCGGTGCTCCAGGCGGCGTGCCAAGCGCTGGCCGAGGCTCGCGCCCGGGGCGCCGATGGCACCGCGGTGCGCGCGGCCGTGCAGGAAGCGGCGGCCAGAGCGCGGGCTTCGATCATGCCGGTCCAACGCCCGGCGGCGAGCGCCCCTCCGGCCCCCACCGAGCCCATGGTGCCGGCAACCGGATTGTGGATCGACGAAGCCAGCGGCGACGTCGTGGTCGACGGACGGCGCGAGGACTCCCTCACTGCGCTCGAGTACAGCTTGCTGAAGCTGCTCTACGAGAGCCCGGGGCGTCTGTGCAGCAAGCAGGAGATCATCTACGAGGTGTGGGGGGAGGAAGCCGCCGGGGACGTCGACGACGCGCGGGTCGAGAAGTTGATCAGCCGACTCCGGCGCAAGATCGAGACATCGCCCGGGCGCCCCAGGTACGTCCGCACGGTACGCGGACGGGGCTATCGCTTCGTTGCCGACTGAGCCTTTCGAAGGCCGTCCCGCGCCGATCGCGAGAAGAGCCTACGAACGGGGCGGGGAACGATGTCCCCCGCCCCGCATTCTCTTGCTTGGTTCCCACCACTCGAGCAGATCGCCGCCTAGACGCGCTCGGCGACGGCCGCCGCGAAGGCGCTGCATGAGACCTCTCGCGCTCCGTCCATTTGACGCGCGAGATCGTAGGTGACGATGCCGGCGGCCACGGTGGCTTCGATCCCACGCCGCAAGCGGGTGGCCGCCTCATCCCAACCGAGGTACTCGAGCATCATCACGCCAGAGAGCGTGAGCGCCATCGGGTTGACCTTGTCCTGCCCGGCGTACTTCGGCGCCGTGCCATGCACGGCTTCGAACACGGCAACCTCGTCGCCGATGTTCGCGCCATGGGCCACACCGAGCCCGCCGACCTGCGCCGCGGCAGCATCCGATAGGTAGTCGCCATTGAGGTTCGGCAGGGCCAAGACATCATATTGACTGGTGCGCGTGAGCAGCTGCTGCAACATGTTGTCGGCGATGCGATCATTGATGAGGACCCGACCATCCGGCATCTGGCCATCGAAGTCGCGCCAGAGCGCGTCCTCGCTGAGCGTTTCGTTGCCATATTCCTCGGCGGCTAGCTCGTAGCCCCAATCGCGGAACGCGCCCTCGGTGAACTTCATGATGTTGCCCTTGTGGACCAAGGTAACGCTACGCCGATTGCGCTCGAGGGCGTATCGAATGGCCTTGCGCATGAGTCGTTTGGTGCGCATGGCGCTGATCGGCTTGATGCCCACGCCGGTGCCCGTCTCGTCCAATCCCTCGACGCCGAGCTCATCCCTCAAGAAGCCGATCACGCGAGCGGCCTCGGCGCTGCCGGCCTGCCACTCGATGCCGGCGTATACATCCTCGGTTGCCTCACGGAAGAGAACGATGTCCATGAGCTCGGGATGACGCACGGGACTAGGCAATCCCGCGATCCAATAGACGGGCCGCACATTGGCATAGAGATCGAGTCGCTGCCGGATGGCAACGTTGAGGCTGCGGATGCCGCCGCCGACCGGCGTGGTCAGCGGCCCCTTGATGCCGACCCGGAAATAGGTGAAGGCATCCAGGGTTTCCTGCGGCAGCCACTCGCCACGCTTGTCCATCGCACGCTCACCGGCGAAGACCTCGGTCCAGGCGATGGTCTTGTCGCCCCCGTAGGCCTTCGCGACCGCCGCATCGACCATGGTGCGCATGGCCGGCGTGACGTCCGTTCCGATGCCGTCACCAAGGATGTAAGGAATGATCGGGCGGTCGGGCACGACGAGCCCAGTCGCGGCCGACTCGATGCGCACACCGTCTGCCGGGATCTGGAGATCGGGAAAAGCCATGCTGGAGGAACTCCTATGAGGCGGCCGCAACGGATTGCAGCTTTGGGATCGGAAAGAGGAATGCCGTAACCGGCTACCCGGCCACGGGGCCGGCCGCCACGATGTCCGCGGAGACACCAGCCGCGTAGGTCTGGAAGTTGTCGCGGAACATGGCGGCCAGCTCGGCCGCCTTGGCATCGTAGGCTGCACCGTCCGACCATGTCGCGCGTGGATCGAGCACTTCGTCGGGGACACCCGGCACGTGCTCGGGAATCTGCACGCCGAAGACCGGATCGGTGCGCATGGCCACCTGATCGAGATCGCCCGCCAAGGCGGCGCGGACCATGGCTCGCGTGTAGCGCAACGAAATGCGCTCGCCGACGCCATGGGGGCCGCCGGTCCAACCGGTGTTGACCAGCCATACGCCGAGACCATGCCGGTCCAGACGCTCACCAAGCATCTGTGCATAATGCCCAGGATGCCGTGGCAAGAAGGGCGCACCGAAGCAAGCGCTGAAGGTAGCCGTCGGCTCCTTTACACCACGCTCGGTGCCGGCCACCTTGGCCGTGTAGCCTGAGATGAAATGATACATGGCCTGCTCGGGGCTCAGGTGGCTGATCGGCGGCAAGACGCCGAAAGCATCCGCCGTCAGGAAGAGCACCGCCGTGGGATGCCCCGCTACACCGGAGGCCACAACGTTGTCCAGGTGGTGAATGGGATAGGAGGAACGGGTGTTCTCGGTCAGGGAGCCATCGAAGAAGTCGGGCCTGCGTCGCGGGTCGAGCACTACGTTCTCGAGGATGGTGCCGAACTGCTGCGTGGCACGATAGATCTCGGGCTCGGAGTCCGCCGTGACCCT
>Ga0316201_10004529_pt1 | contig 10501 bp, 4 predicted proteins | sample CS6wburrow_MG_FD_204516 | JGI IMG/M metagenome (GOLD analysis project Ga0316201, IMG submission 204516) | Coastal sediment microbial communities from Delaware Bay, Delaware, United States - CS-6 worm burrow | ecosystem: Environmental > Aquatic > Marine > Coastal > Sediment | place: USA: Delaware... | reverse complement strand
ACCGGTGAACGTACCTATTTCACCAGAATCCAGATCCAGGTAGATGCCGGCACCGCCACTGCCAGCAGCGAAGTGGCTAGCGACTCCACCACTTACTCCGATTGCGATGAGGTTTCCATGCTGGGTATGGTAGTCGATGGAGCTTGGTGCAAGCCCTCCGAACTGGTCATAGTGCGGATAAGACCACGGAAAATCCGGCGACGTCATCGCCGGAGCGCCCGGCCCATAATCGTCCTGTCCGGCTACGCCGGATTGATCAGGTTCATTGTAACCGTCCGACTGATAACCGGACATGTTGCCGAAACCGTCATACATATCCGATGTATATCCGTCATCGTAAACTGGCGGGCCGCTGGACATACCCTGAGATTGGTCGACATTAACGAGCGATCCCTCTTCGAAATCACACTGCGAACACGAATCGGAACCGGGATAAGCTTCCTGAAAGCCTGTCGGATCCGTAAACGTCAACGGCGAATTCAGGGCATACGAGTATCTGTTCAAATCCTGGCTGAACAGCAGCGATGAGTGGGCCGGGTCGCCGGTAAGAAAGTTTCGGGTGTGGGGATCGAAATATCTCCCTTTCATATCGATTAACCCAATGGCCTCATCGCGGCGGTGTCCGGTGAAATCTGACACTGTCCCGGCCGGCCCTCCGATAGATTGGCCAAATGGGGAAAACGAGACACGCTGGACGGCAGTGCCCGATTGGTCTGTTACGAGATACGGCGACGCCAACGCGTCAGTGTGAATGTATGTAACTTCCCTATCCGAACCACGGTACCTGATTTCCGCAAGCGTCCCCATCGGCCCGGGCACCGAAACCACTTCCTCGGTATCAGACCGGTCCCGACGGTTAAACCTGGTATACAGGCTATCTGGGGAAATACGCCGGGTATCCCGCTCGGTACGCAAGACCTGCCGGTACGCCGCGTCATATACGTAGCGGTTATCCTGGCTATCGCCGCGAATTCTAGACGGCAGGTTGAACCAGGTGTAATCGATCTCGAGGCCGCCGCCGCGAACACGCCTTCCTCTTGAGTCGTACTTGTAAGTGGCGCCATTCATTTCATCAAGGAGATGCGGCCTGGACAGCGAATACCGGTAGTTCTTGCGTCCGTCGATGCTATCCGATGTCGTCAAATTGCCGATATCGTCATAGGCATAACGATAGCCGCCTGCGTCATCGACACCGCCCACTTTCCACGTGGTCAGGCGGTAGAGCCTGTCATAATCGAAGGTTTCTTCGCGCCCAAGGACTCGGTCGGTTCTCGACTTCAAGTGCCCCATCGGATGGTAGGCATATTTAAGATCCTGCATGTACCGCCGCTCTGCGGTCGTGGTATCCGGCTGATAAGTCGAAAGACGTTTCACCCGACCTGAAGCATCGTCATATTCATTCGAAACAATCAGTCCGTTGCCGTACCGAGACTGCTGCAGCCTACCGGCCGCGTCCCGCTGCTGGCTGGACCACAACAAAGTTTCCTCTCCGTTGTCTGAAAGACGAATTTGGGACAGCCAGCCATTGTCAGCATACTCATAAAGGCTGGCCACGTTGCGGCCGGTTGCGGCCGGATAACCAATAGAAACCGTCCGCCCATAGCGATCGAGTGTCATCTCGGTGCGGTAGTTCTCACCGTCGAGCTGCACTTCCCTGGCGACGAGCTGACTGAGCGAGTCGTAGTGATAATTCGTGGTGACGCCATCTGCGCTGGTCATCGACGCCATCCGCCCGAGGATGGTGCGCTCCCCGTCTGCGGAAGCGCCGTCCCATTGATAGCTCATGACATCTCGGCCGGTGCTAATTTGGGTGACCCTGCCCAGGTCATCATGGGAATAGACCACCTTTTGTCCATCTGCGTAAGTGACGGTTTCGAGCTCATCAAATTCAGAGTAGGCAAAAATGATGTCGCCTGAGTCCAGGTCTGTGCGCATTGTAAGCCGGCCCCAGTCGTCATAGGCGAGGCTCAGGATTTCGTTTCCAGCCGGATCGGTGACACTTTTCAGGTCGTGAACCGGTGTGAATTGATAACGCGTGCTCAACCAGCGCCCTCCTTCCACGCGGTTAGCAGCTTCGATGATGTCGCCGTTTACGTCATAACGCACCAGACTCATATTGCCGTCTGGATCCCAGTAGCGCGTTTCTAGAGGAGAGTATTGTCGGCGAGAGACTGTCCCATCGGCGTAGGAGGTTTTGATACTCCGCCCCAGGTTGTCCCTCTCATAGGTCGTAAACTGAGGTAACTCCCCCTCAAATACAGGTTGTGACAGCCGTGATACGAACCCGCGTTTATCGTAATCCATGAAGGCTTCACTCCGGCTATCGTCGATATTCCCCCCGGACTTGCGCGCCCTTCCCATCCTATCGTATTCAAAGTATCCGCTACGCCCTGTATTGACGCGCCAGTTCGTGCGGAAGGCGAATTCGTCCGAAGCCTCGATCTGGTAGGAAACTTCAAGGGCATTGGGCTCCTTTCTTTCCACGAGACGCCCAAGGCCATCGTAGAAAAGCTCCGTTACAAGCCCGTTCGCATCCTCCAGGCGAGTGGGCCGGCCAAAGAGAGGCTGATACTCCGCGCTTGCGCGGTGGCCGATGGTGTTTCGCGAAGCCTTCGCATAGATTCCAAGGCGGCCCCAGGTCACCTGCCATTCCCGATCTGCATCGTCGCCAGTTAAGGACAGGCGTCTTTTCAAAACGATGTTTCCATAGATATCACGCTCCATGGCGGTACACTTTTTAGCGCCGCCGGAACTCTCCAAACAGGAGCGCTTTACGCGCCCTCTTTCATCGTGCTGAAACGACATGAACCGTATTACCCGGTCGGCCGGAGTTTTTTGAGTGTCCGTTTGCACGCTCTTGAGCAGCCCGGTGATCCAGGGAGCCGTCGATTGCGCATACTCGAATACGGATTGCATCTGATTACCGCCGTCAATCCCCCAGTCCCTGGAAAGTACATTGCCCAAGTCGTCGAAGCGCTGCTGAGTTTCGACTGTCCGAACCAACTCAGCACCTGCCGAGATCGATGCCAACCCGGTAGCGATCGGCGGAATCACCGAGGGGCGGGGGATATCCGATGTCAGCCAATACTCCTGCACAGTATTGGATGCAACACGGAGTAAATAGCTGTCGTTGAATCGTGACTTGATCCGGCGAAAAGTCTGTCTTTGTGCATTCAAGAGCATCTGCTTTGGTCCAATTATTTGAGCAGTCGTCACCTTGGCCGGAATATGCGCGAGAGAGTAGTACCCTTCCTCGTCCGGATCGTTGATATACTGACGTTCGATCCACCTCTGGACAGCTTCGTCATGCTGCCGCACGCGATGAAAGCCGACGAAATCAGCGCCGCGAAGATCATAGCGGCCGTCAAAATACTGGAAGGACGTCACGTTTTTGTCGACTCCGTTATCCTTGAGCAGCTTTGAGACCACGAGCATGCCTTCGGCAGCACAGCGCCGTGGATAGGCGCAGGTAACGGCCCGGTCGCTGTAGACACCCTTCTCCACCGTGGTCTGATATTCAATATCGTGTTGAGCTCCCAGGCCGTCTTCAACCGACTTGAGAAGATCGGGCCGCTCTCCCGTACGGCGGTAAATCTTAAGGTGGCCCTGGTCATAAACCAGCATGTCCTGTACGCCATTGCCGTCGATGTCCATTGCCTTAATTGGTAAATAGGCGTCGTCGCTTTCGTATGGCCCGGCCGGGCGGCGGCGAATGCCGAAATCGTTCGAAGCCACAGCTTCATAATGAGTGCCCCGGGAAACGAATATTTCCCCGTGGTCGATTTGGTAGAAATCCGTACGGCCGTCATTGTTGAAATCCGCAGCAAGAATGCCGAGTGGTTGGAGAAACACAAGATCGGCCGGCACTCGTTGAGGCGCTCCTGTATATGGGTCCGCTGCGCCGGGGCCCAACACCTCCCGTCCTGGCCCAAATCCTCTTCCGGTATTGATCCGCAGTTTGGCCCCCCCGGGGTCCGGGCGCGCGTTCAGAACATCGGATAGACCATCGCCATTAACATCAATGAAAAAGTTGAAGAAACTCGACCGGATATTGGTTTGCTGAGCAGAAACACGGCCATCTTGCGAGACACTGAACCAGCCGACACGATCGCCGGATGGAAAGGTCAGATCGCCGATGCCGTTTCCGTCTATCTGGGTAATCTGAGTGCGTGAAGTCCAGCGGTCTGAGGGGTACTGTGGTGTCGAGACACCAGTGCGCTCTTCTTCAATAAAGGGCTGGACACCCACCTTGGCGCCTTTCCAGATGCTCCAGTACTCCCCGCCATCACAACGCCGCAAGAGATCGGAAACTCCGTCTCCTGTCAAATCACCCGCGTAGCCGTATTGCTCGGCGGGCCTCGGCAATCGCGGAGCGCGAAAGGCGAAGCTGAATTCGGTTGGAGACCCCGGAACATTGCAGGCAATGTATTGTTTGGGTGTGAAGGCTTCTGTGCTTGTCGACCAACTCCCTATCATGGTGGCATGTCCGTCAAACCAGGCGATCTCATCCTTGCCGTCATTATCGATGTCCAGAATCCCCTCGATGGGTGACCTGTTTCGGCTTGTGAACAAGTGCGACAATGAAACGTCGACCGGCGGATCAAAATGACGGCCGTTACTCATGCGTACACGGTAGTTATTGCCCTCGCGCTTCGCAATGATGTCATCCCGGCCATCGCCGTTGAAGTCGGCAATCACCACTTCCTCAAGGACCGGTTTGAATTCTATGCTTGGCTCATAGGGGTCTGCTATGACTTCAAATTCAAAGTTTCCAGCAGACCACTCAAACTTCGTCGGCGGCAAACAGGTGCCCCTGGCGTCGCACAATGCCACTTCAGTGAGCAGGCTACGTTTCGTTATCGAAAAATCATCATAGGTGAGCCGATACTCATACCCAAGCGACACGCTGCCATTCGGGTAGACCTCGCGGATTTCAATGCCACTGATTCGCTTGCTGATCAAAGTTGGAAAACCGTTGACAAAGCTTTCAACCTTGTCAGGGCGCACTTCATAACGGATCAAGACTTCACGGGCATGGATTGCCACATCGCCTTCGGAGACCCGGTCAAAAGCGTAACGCAGACGGACGGGACGGAACTCGAGCGCGGCCGAATCCGGCGCTCCCTCCCATTCAATCGCGATGATATTGCCCGACTTATCGACCTGTTCCGACACACCCCAAGCGATAGCGACGGGATCTTCATCCCGAATGAGAGTTCCGTCCATCTCGGGTGACAGGACGCGCCGTGCAGAGGCTCTCGCGGCAAATTTCAACACGGTTCCATCGGGCAGCAAAGCTTCGAAATAATCGGGGTCGGCTATATCCCCATAGGCCCGTATCAGGAGGTTCGAATTGTTCTGGACACTGTAGAGACGATATGCTTCTTCACCTGGGTTCGCTCGCGGAATGAGCCGCTGACGATTAAAACAATAAACATCTCCACTAGAAAAAGTGATGTCATCGCGCACACCGTCCTGAAAGAGATTCTTTTTGCATCGGGCTATCCTAGAAAACCCGGAAAGCGTCCACCCGACACCAAGGTGCTGAATACCGCTTGCGCTGTTATAGTTCAGCGCCAACCGCGGCGCGTGACCGTTTGGGCCGGCAGGCAGACGAATTGGTATATGATAATTTGCAGCCCCCGTCCGCGATACAGATAGCCTGCCTGGGATAGTGCCTAAGCCTGTTGTTGGCCGTATGTTAGTTAAGTTGGGGCGGATGTCCGGGCGGATGTCCACATCCCGGCCAAACCAGCTTAAATACACTGAGATCGCGATAATCGCTGGTATTGCAACAATCAAGAAAAATCGAAATATCCGCATTCCCGCCTCCTGAAACCCTCAACAAGAACATCAACCCTTTTTAAAGATAGGCGAAATTCCACACTTTTCCATGCAAAAGACCAATGCGACGGGAGGCATTCCGGGGACAGCTTACTTAAATGGGGGGTATTCCGGGGGCTGAGGTATTCCGGGGCAGTTTACTTAAACACATTTCTATAAACCTGGCTTCGACTCGATCCTCCAGACATAAGAATAGGTTCGATCAGGGATTTTGCCACCGTGAAATTGCTCGACGTGATAGACCTTTACCCTGGTTGCTGAGCCCAGACAGTCAAGTGCGAACTCGTACAGGTCAGGGTCAACGATCTGCAGGTAACGGAATTCACTGCCGCTATTGCCAACCTGAATGACAACGGACCAGTTTTTATCGTACTTATCGCTTTTTTGCGCGTTAACGATTCGGCCGACACTCACGCCATAGGGTTGATCAGCGACGGTGATCTTCGTGCTTTCACGTACCCGGACCGAGGGGGTGTTGCGTGAGACCGGATAAACAGCAACAAACTCATTGGTCGACGGGCATGGCAATAACGACGATGCTTTGGGTGTCTTGTACTCGATGACAACGTATTCACCAATGTAATTGACAAGTTCCCCGTGGGCCGCCTGGTCACCGCAAAAACTCCAGGGATTGTTCAAAACATAATCGCCGTTCAATTGGTCACGGAATGGGTCTGTTGGGCCAAAACTGCCGTTTCCGATTGAAATTTCCCCGGTAACAATCCGTCGATTGAGCCCGACAAAATTAATCCCGCTCAATTCTCCGAGGACATAGCCATGGTTGTACACAAATAGCGGAGTGGCCGACAGGTTAGAACTGTATGGCAGACACAACAGCATTAATGCAAAAAAAGCAGATTTCATAAATTTTCGCTCTCTGAAAAACAAGCCTTCCGAACGGGAGTAAAGATGGTTTTAACACTAGAGCAATTGGGGTCAGAGTCAAGTGCCGGAAAAGTTGGTGACAGAGTAAAAGAAGCACTGAGGTCAGAGCCTTCATTCTCTCTCATCATCATATTACTCATCGAGTGCCAGGCGTAACAGAAAACATGACCATTGCACTGGCGTCAATCCGTGCAAGTAATTTACGGATGGAGGCGGCCACGCTGGCCACCGTGGGTGTCGGTATCACCGTTGCGGTCTATGACACTGTTGCGCTAATAGTCAAGGCCGATATATCGGTCTGTTCATAATGAAACACTCTCAACAGGATGATAACCATCGCCTGGCCCTTGTGACCGGTGCGATCAGCTGTCGGCGCTCTATCGCGCGGGCATCGTCCAGGTCGAGATTTTGCAGATGAACAAGGGGTTTGATTTCGAAGGTTAGTACGCAAAAAGCCGGGGTCAAAGCTCAAATATTATGGCCGTTCAGCAAAGTTACCTTCAGTTTGCTTAAAATTGCTTTCAGCGGTAAAACATAGCTCTTTGAGTCATTGCCGCCTATGAGTATGCCGACGACTTTTTCTTCTTTGCCTTTGCCATCGGTCACCACCAAGGAACCGGAGTCACCACCCACTGAAAACGGGTCGGCTCCGCGTGATTCGACCTCGTAAAAGTCCTTGTAATAGACCGTGCCATTGAAAACCTGTGAACTTGTCGGTCCAAAATAGCTGGTGACTTTGTAATCGATTGACTCGGGCTCACTGACCAGCTTCTTGACCCTGCCGTGCGTACAATTGGTGGTTCTGCCCCACTTCTTTACGAGCAGACCCTCTTTGACAGCGGCAAAACTGGTCGGCGTGTCGTAAGCTTTTGGTCCACTGCCCTGCATCGAACTTAGCAGCTTGCCCTGTTCCTCGTTGATCTGAAAACACGCGATATCGGTATTCGTCTTGAAATCGATGATCTGCGGAAGGCCTTGACTCATGGTTCCGGTAAACTCATGCACACCTATCACTTTAATCTCGTGCTGCTCGGGGCTCACATCCTGGATACCGGGCACTACAATCGGCGTGCCCGGGCGGGCCGTATTGCAGCCGCCCGTGACATGGTTGCACGAAATACCGATCAATCTACCATCATCGGTTTTTCCCAGCGCGGTAAGGGTTCCCGCATTGCGCTGGTTTCCCAGCCCGACAGATGAGCCGCAAGCAATAAAATCACCGTTATAGTAAACGGGGTCAAACGTGCTTTTGATATGTTGATCAATTTTGAATGGCTTATGAACTCCAACCTCAAGCAGGAATCCCTGGTCCTGATAACGTTTGTTGAATCGCTTTATCAATGTGGATGATTTCGTTCGCGCGATCGGCAGCCGGGAATATAACGCGAAGGTGTGAGTTGAGCCTTTTTTCCGAGCTTCGACCTTGACGATTTTGCGCGTTCTGAAATAGTTGGAATGTTGCTCCTCAAATGGAATCAAATCCGCATCGCCGGAAACCTGCGAAGCGTCACGCAGGGCATCATCTGCCAAGACCCCGTATTTCATGGCCCACATCAATAGGCCATTATGAATATCACTTGAGCTCGGCATTTAACTACTCCTGATTTTTTGCAACCAAAAAGAGTGTCCTTTCGGGATCATCCACGGCCTTATTGGTCCGCAGTTCATACACACCCGGTTCAAGATCGATCCTGATGGAGAAAGTGAAACTATCCAGGTCAGCTCCGTCAAACTCGACGCTTATCGGGTCGCCAACAGACTCCAGTTGATCACCCTCGTCCGATTCTTCATCCAGCTTGAATATCTCAAAATTAGCGCTCGGGTTTGTCTGTGGCGTCACGTATGAAACCGCGACTTCTATGACGTCTTGAGGCGCATAGCTTTCTTTATCCAGGCTCAATCCCAAGGCATTGGGATCGCCCACATCTGCCGCAGTATCGGCGGACATCGGCACCACGCCAGAGGGGGCATCGAGCATTGTGTAAAGCATGAAACGTGTCGTGCGGTCTTCAAAAATTGATGAATGTTTTTTCAGGGAAAAAGCATGTGGTATCAGGAAGTTAATCGCACTGCTGATCGGCACGGTGCCATCGCCGCTGTCCTTGCGCTCCCGCGTGGTGAGTTCAGCCCCATTCCAGTCGTTTCTATATTTTGTTTTCAAGGCAGAGCCGACAAATGAAAAATAGTCGATATGCGCAGGCTTGTTATTGATGTTCAGGGCCGCCCACTGGTCACGAGCGGCATTGACATTGCTTTGATTGAGCGTAAACGCACTGACAATTGCCGGGTCAAACGAATCGATGGCAGTGGGCACTTGATTGTTGCCAGCCGTCCTGATGGTCAAGGCCGTGTGTGCCGGCGGAACCAGCTGGTATGCAGAAGGATAATTCGGGTCAGACGCCAGTTTCTTGATGTCTTTTGCACTGACACCAAGCGTTTTTTCACCTTTTGCTACCTGCTCCAACGCAGCTGCGGCTCCATTGTGTGGCGTACCATAAGTGATCAATTTGCTTATTGAACTGAACCAGGGTCGGTCATTGAAATCACCACTTTCAATGAGCAAGCGCAGCACCAGGCCTCCCATGGAATGGCCGATCAGGATAAGTTCATCAAAAGAACTCTCGGAGTCCAACCGGTCGGCCAGTTTTTTAGCGGTATCCAAATTGGACAAGCGCCAGTCATAGGGAAAGGAAATAAATGCCCTGCCGTTAGCGCCGCTACTCGTGTAACCACATTCTTTAATGTCATCGAGTATGCATTTATAGACAGGAAAAAACATTCCCACCTTGACGATGGGCCGGGTCGCCTTCAAGTGCGGGTTCATCAGCTCATCTATTCGATCATAACCAGAGATACTCGCCTCGAGAATGCTTGGCGGCCATACTTTTTTGTCCGTCTGTTCGAGTCGTAGCTCCGAACCCATGATGCCAGGTACAAACACAACACACTTCATACGCCACCTCTTCTAATCGATATCTCAGTACTGAAAGTATAGGAGATCGAGACCCTTTCATCATAAAGCATAAAGGGGTCAGAGCCCTTTGAGTTGTTAACCACCTTAAAGGGCTCTGACCGCTTTTCCAAATACTCCGCTATCATCCGTACATCAAAACTTAGAAGATGAATCTGAATATGCGTGAAATTTATTTTCCGGAAAAAGACAAGCCATTACGCGATGATGTTCGCGTGCTCGGGGCGCTGGTTGGTGAAATGCTGGCAGAACAGGAAAGCCCGGGTTTTCTGCAACAGGTTGAAACCGTGCGCAGGGCTGCAATTGAACGGCGTGAAAACAAGGCGGGTGCAGCGGGCTTGCTGGATGATTTGCTCGCCGGTATGGATGACACCAACGCCGGGCGATTGGTGCGGGCTTTTACCACCTACTTCCAGGTGGTCAACCTGGCGGAGAAGGTGCATCGCATACGACGGCGCCGGGATTACCTGAGGCGGGGTGAAAAAGCTCAACCCGGCGGTCTGCTGGCGGTCATGCAGGAACTCAAATCCAATCCATTTGACGAGGTGATGCAGGAACTCAATAAGTTGAGTATCGAGCCCGTGATGACAGCGCATCCGACAGAATCCACGCGCCGCACCCTGCTTGAAAAAGAACAGATGATCCTGCGCAGACTGGTCGAGCGCCTGGATCCGTCGAGAACACCCGAAGAAGAAACCGCCGCCCTGGCACGCATACGTGCGGCGGTCACCAGCAACTGGCAGACCGAAATGTATCCTGAACAAAAACTGTCGGTCAAAAATGAAATGGAGCATGTGCTGT
>Ga0316201_10004528_pt1 | contig 10501 bp, 5 predicted proteins | sample CS6wburrow_MG_FD_204516 | JGI IMG/M metagenome (GOLD analysis project Ga0316201, IMG submission 204516) | Coastal sediment microbial communities from Delaware Bay, Delaware, United States - CS-6 worm burrow | ecosystem: Environmental > Aquatic > Marine > Coastal > Sediment | place: USA: Delaware... | reverse complement strand
GCCCACATCGTGGACCGATGTAGCCCCGGTCACGGCCAATGTAGCAATGCATTGTCCCCAGACGGTCCCCGACATAGCCAGAAGGATGAAGACCCCTGTTGTAGCCGATTGCGCTCGCAATCTGTTCATCTTGTGTTCTCCCAAATTCAGCACTTCATTGTGACCGGGTAGGCTATCGTCCCCAGGCTCTTTTTAACCCCCGCCCGCGCCAATACTATCCCCGACACGGTGAAGCCTGTTACACGTTCAGAAACTCAATGTCAGCCTGCCCATGATTGTCCGGCTTGGCGTATAGGGGCTAACCGCGGGCTCATCCCGGTAGGTTCGATAACTGTTGTCGAGGTAATCGAACTCCTTGTCGAACAGGTTCTGGATCGCCAGACTCACAACACCCATCCGTTTGGGTAATCGGTACCCCACTCCCAAGTCGACCACCGTGAAGCCGCTGTCGCCGGTTTTGTAGACATAAGTCGGGTCTCCCTTCACCCTCTGGTCGACATAGGTGGCTCCGATACTGGCGAAGAATCCGTTCGGATGAAAGTAACGGGCGACCAACGGAAAGCTCAGCGTCCTGACAGACTCCGGCACATCGGACGCCAGATCTGAAGCACGTTGGTTTCTGAACTTGTCGTATACAAACTCCGCGCTGAGCGACCAACGCTCGTCAGGCGTCCAGAAGCCGTACACACGATTGGTCCATTCATCCCTGTCTTCGAATACCCCGTCGCCGGTAAGGATGCTGACTACCGGTGATTCCAGTTCCCGCCTGGTAAGCTCTGCCCCGAACGACAGATCCTGATTCAATTTCCAGTCGGCACCAACGCCATAGCGTTTGAATTTGGTCGCGTTGGCATCGTCGAAATACTGATTGAAACCCGCAACCTGGGTGGGCTCGAGGGTTCGGTTACTCGAAAGAACCGGCTTCACACCCTCAAAGTAGGCGCCCCGCAACAACAGGGCATCAGTCAGGTCCCATTGTAGGCCCAGCTTCGGGCTGGTCTTGTCGAAATCGAAGACATCACCCTCTTTGTAGGTCTGGTAGCTCAGACCCAGGGTCCAGATCATTCCTTCACCGAGAGTGAAATTGCCGTAGGCATAGGCGCGCCCGTCGTTTATATCGAACTCTTCCCCGAAACTAGAAAGTGGATTGGTCCCGAAGGGCGATTCCTCCACGAAAAACAGGGCATCCTTGCGGTCGACGTCGACGTAAGAACCACCAAGGATCGCGTTGAAGCCTACGGCCTGGAACAGGTATTGCGCCTCATACTGATCAGTTTCGTCATGCGACTCCGAGTCGATTCGCAAATCGATGCTCCCCTGGCCGGGAATCTTGAAAAGTTCTTCCGTCTCCGTCCCCTCGATATCCCGGTCTGCATTGATCACCGACAACAGGATGTTGGAGCTGGGACTCGGCGTGATACGCGCCCCAAGGCGCCAGATGTCTGCATCCAGACTGCGGCGGAAGGTCGGGTCGAAATCGCCGGGATCGAATTTCATCGCCAGATCACCGCGTCTGGTGTGTCGTCGTCCGAACTCAGCCTGGAGATTGACAATGGGTGAGACCGCCACCTGCGCGTATAGATCATAGATCTCATGTTTGAGATCGTTGTTGAGGCGAAACCCGTCAGTGTCGTACGTAAATCTACCGGCACTCAGGGAGAATCGATCATATATCCCCGAGAGCACGGCTTCACTGCTCAACGTCTCGTTGCTGCCGCCACCACCGGTCGCATTGAATTGAGCTTGATTGCGCTCGAACAGTGGCGTGAATTCATTGAATCCGGTGCTGGCCGGACCACCTCGGGCGACAATATTGAGGTTGGTAGAACTCATGCTCGGCTGCACCGGATTGATATTGATGTCCTGCAGCATCTGCGATTGAAGCAATTCGCTGACCCGTGCCGCCTCCTGGCGACTGCCATTTCGATGCGTGTCCGAAAGGAAACGGTGCGCAGAGGCGTTGGCAGGATCCAGCGTAAGAGCGCGCGCCGACTCGTTGATCCCAAGCTGGGCAAAACCGAGGGCATTGTGCACTCTCGCCAGGCTGGCCCCACGCGCTGCGCGGTCTTTATCGAGCAGCAGCCGGCTGCGATACACGAGGCGATTGTCATTGCGATCAATGGCGTTCTGGAAATCGCGCAGGGCCTCGACCGGCCGGTTTTCGGTCTGCAGGCGGATGGCATTGTAAAAGTACGCGGTCGGATCGAGTGGGTCGAGCTCCTTGGCAACTCCATACTGCTTGGCATCCAATGCCCCGCGCTTTTCCTCGAAGTATGCCTTACCGAGATAGGCACGCAGCAGCGCATTGTTCGAGTCCAGTGCGACCGCGGCCTCGAGGTCTGCGCGTCCCGCATCAAGATGTCCCTGGCGGATCTTTGCAAGGCCCAACCCGAGGCGCGGCAGGGGATCTGCCGAATCCAGTGCGATCGCCCGTTTGAAGGCAGCCTGAGCCTGTGCGCCCCTGATCTCCGCCAATGCCGAAAATCCCAGTACGTTCTGCGTACGGCTCAGCCCCGGTTGCAATTCCACGGCACGTTCCGCCGCGGCCTTTGCAGCCCTGCGGTTACCTTCTGTGAGGTGGAGTTCCGCCAGACGTGCCCAGGCCAGTGCGTTCTGTGGCTCCTGCTGCACCGCGAGAAACAACGTGTCGCGTGCCGCCGCGAGTTCAAGATTCGCCTGAAGCGCATACGACAGGGCGACCTTTGCGGCTGCCGATCTAGGATCCAGTTCAACACTTCGACGGGCATCCGCCAGTGCTGCCTCCCGGTCGTTCTGGGCCACACCAATCACCGCACGCAGCGCATACGCAACACTGGCCTTGGCATCCCGCTGCAAGGCGGCATCGATATCGCCACGCGCTTCCTCCACCCGCCCTACGGACAACAAGGTCGCGGCCCGTAACAACAGGTAACGTGCGTCTCGCTGTGCCTCGGGTATTTCGCCCAGTACGCTAAACGCGCAGGAAGTGTTGCCGTTCGCGGCGCAGTTCGCAGCCTTGTCCATCGCCGGAGATTCGACTGCAACCGCTGCCGTCGACAGAACCGGTGGGTAAAACAGGCCCCACTGGACCAGGTCACGCGGCTCTACTATCACGCGCCGTTGAGGTGCCTGCCCCTTGGATCCCTGCGCCGACTCGCCACGCCTGATGGCAACCTCGCCGTGAGCATTCGACGCGATCACCACACCTTCAAGCACGGTGATGACGGCCTCGTCGTTGGTCGCCCGAAAGACAAACTCGGTGCCTTCGACAGAACCGTTCAGATAGGGGGTATTGACGCGTAGATACTTGGGCTTGCGGCTGAATGACTGAAAGACGCCTCTGATCAGATCGAGCAGTGAGGACTCGTCGTCCTCGGGTGTGATGTCGATCAGCCGCATCGCGGTGTTCTGATCGATGCGCAAAACGGCGTTGTTGATCAGTGAAACGGCCGCGCGACTGCGCTCGCCAACACGGATGGTGTCGCCTTCGCACAGGCGCGTTTCGAGTTCGGCGGTGGACCATGAACTTCCACCGGACGGCTGAACACTAACGGAGCCCGTAATGGATACAAACTGACCGACCGGCGCTTCGCACGCGGCGTGAATCAGACCGGACAGTGAAATCAGCACCAGGGCCACAAAAGTGCACCGCCCTGAAATCGCCCTTTTCCGAAGCATCGACGCCCTCCCTTGCGAACCTGACAAGTCCACATGTTAACCACGAACCGGCTTATGTTCGCCTAAGCAACCGAACTTTCGCCAGCCGGTCATGTCATTATGTGACCACAAATGGAACGATGTTGAACGGAGATTCCCGCTCACCGCACCACCCCAACCGCAATACGAGAATAGCAGTCTGGTCTGCACTCACGAAGCTACGGGGCACCGTGATCACACGCCGGTATTCGGCGCGAATCAAAACCAGGCGCCACTCTACGATATTGGCAATAGTTGTGCCGCCTAGGAATAAGCCTTGGACTACTGGATGTTGGGGCTGCCCGGGTATGTACGCTGCAACGCGGCTGAAAGACATCTCGACCGACACAAAAACCACCCGGTTCACCTTGCCCGCGACAAAGAAGGCTGAAAAACTGTCGTTTCTGAGAGATGCCCTTTATTTTGCATCCATGCGGATCACACCGGGCTCTACCCCGCTCTCGGGACCATCAATATACCGGCGGCAGTGCTGCAAAAGGAACTTGGCCGGCCCGTCTTCCGGGAAATCTGCCAGCATTTTTTCCAGTTTTTCCGCAGCCGACTGGCAGTCGCCTGACTCGAAATCAGCGACGGCCCTCTCGAACCTGTCACACAGCATCAGCTGTTTGGCGGTGGCTTTTTCACGCAGGGCGATGACCTCGTAAATCCGGATCGCCTCTGACTTGCCGACGAACTGAAATGCACCCAGGTACCTCATCACAAGGCCTTCGAAGCCTTCGACCACGTCGCCGGTTGCCAGAATTCGCGTGCCGACGTGCTTGTTCAGCCCTTCGACACGCGACGCCCTATTGGCCGAATCCCCAACGATGCTGTACACGAAATGGCCCCCGCCCCCCGCATGTCCGACATAGACCCAGCCCGCCTCCAGACCGATGCGCAGGCGCGCCTCCGCCATGGGATGCCGCCGCTTGAAATCCTTGACCGCCTCCCCCGCCTCCAACGCGGCGAGAATTGCTCTGCGACGGGGTTCGGAAGAAGACTCTTCCGCAGTCCAGGCGCACATGATCGCATCGGCCCGGAACTCAGTTACCTGCACGCCGTGCTTTTTCAGTGGCGCCGCCAGGGTCTCAAAATAGTCGTTGAGATATTCTGCCAATTCGCCTGGAGGCAACTGCTCGGCAATGGTCGAGAAGCCGGCCATATCCGTCGCCAGGCAAGTGCTATAGACAACCTTGTTCAGCGTTGCTGTATCGATCTTATCCTGAACCAGATCGCGGGCGATATCGTCGGGCAGATAGTAGTTGATCGCATCACTGATGCGCTGACCACGCCGGCGCTCCAGCAGATATTGGCCAAGCAAACCGATAAACAACGCCAATGGGGCCTGCACCAGCATCGGGGTTGCGACCGGCACCAGGACCGCTGAGTTGTTGAATGCCTGCTGGGCCGCAAAGCCATAGACCGCCACCAGCAGAAACGCGACCGGTACGCCCGCATAGGCGGGCATGGCATAAACCGCAAGCCCGATGACAAGACCAAATCCGGTCAGCATGGCCGTCACCGTCCACCCTTTCAGCGGGGACAGCGAACGATTCGTCAGCAGGTTGGCAAACGCGGTCGCAGCAATCTCCACTCCGCTGAGGTCGACGCCATCCTCACGCGTGAATACTGTGTAAAATCGGTCCAGCTGACCCGGATCGAACATATCAGAATATCCAACGAACACGACCTTGTCGGCAAAGTCGAGCGCTTCGTTCGGCACATTCGGGTCACTGCCCAGAATAACAGCATGGTAGGGCACCGTTGTGATGGTCCCCGGGGGGCCGTAAAAATTGAGGAAGCGATTGCCCTCTCCCGCGTAGAGTGCGTTCAATGCCTGTTCCGGCAATATGCGCGGTTCTTCGGGGCTGGTCGATTCAACGGTGCCTAGCCGATCCGCTGCGCTGTCGTAGCCATCACGCATCGCACGCATGAAGTTGCGTAGTTCATCGGCCGTACTAAAGGCCTGGTCGAGATCGGGCAGTTGCGAAAACTGTTCGGGTGCGACCGCCCGTACCAAATTTAGAATAGCCGTTGTGTCTTCTCGTGCAAGCAGCTGGAGCGCCACGGCCGGCAACGTCGGTGCGTTGTCGGTACTTTCTTTGAACACCCAAAACTGGTGCACCGAAGCACCTTCTTTGGGCAATGGAAACGTCGCCAGACCGGCGGCGGCATCGGCGAGCGCTTGAAATGGCGGCACCCGCTCTTCCGCCCAGACCATCCCAACATGTCGACCATGCTGATCACTGATCGGCTGGCGTTTGCCGGTAAGCAGTTCCACGAGCACCACACGATCCGCCCGCCTTACGGCATCTACAAAGATCTGGTCATCGTCACGTGACTTCTCCATGCCGAAGTGCACATCGAACACGATCGTCTTTGCCCCTCTTGACACAAGCTCGTCTACAAGGCGTCCGTGCATGGATCTGGGCCAGTCACGGAGTAGTGTCGGTAGACCGAGATGTTCGCCAGTGCGACCATCCATGGCGATGACCACCACATCGCCAGGTGGTTCGATCGGACCACGGATACTGAACAGCCAGGCGAGTCCCACGCCCTGTTCGAAACTGGCACCCAGCGGAGAAAGCACAAGGCCGACGCCAACAATGGCCACGAATATCCCCACGATGAGTCCCTTCAGCCAACGCTTCATGTGATAACCATCTTTAAGCGGCTGGGTGAAGACCATCCGGCCCAGCCGTTGAACTGATCTTGGGTCGAAAACACAGTCATCCGTATCCTGCTGATCACCCCGGGCACCCGCAAATCATAATGTACTTTGTCGCGCGTATCAGGGGGACATTACCTTAGCCGGGCATGAAAGACGCCGGATGATCGGCGCAATCGCGTCGTGTCCGCGGGACGAAACGCAGCCAGCATGTGGAAAAAGACGCTACCCTTCCTTCTCGGTTTACCGGCAGTGGCTGATATAGTGCGACGCTTGGCGAATCAGCAGAAAATATGCGCGTGCCAAACGAGCAACTCCTTGTTAAAAAAAGATTCGATTGGATCGCCGTAGCCTATTCCGGTTTGTTGATCGGAGCGCTTACCGTGGTCGCATCGGTGTCGTTGGCCGCGCTGATCTTCTCCGGAGATCTCTCCGGCCACCTTGCTTATGGCATCAACATCGCGCTCATCACCGCGGCAGTCACAGGTTTGATACTGCCGCTCGCGGGCTCCAGCGATTTTTCCATATCGATACCACAGGATCGCGTGGCACCGATCTTCGCCATCATGGCCACCAGTATTGCGGCCGCGGCACCCTCATCGGCGTCCGACAACCAGGTATTTCTGAGTATCGTCGTGGCCGTTGTTGCGACAACCCTGATCACGGGCGGCTTTCTGCTGGGATTGGGCCTCGCGCGTGCCGGTGGCCTGATTCGGTTTCTACCTTATTCCGTACTGGGAGGCTTTTTCGCCGGTACCGGTTGGTTGCTCGTGATCGGCGGGATTCGGGTGATGACAGGACAGGAGATCGATTCCCTGGCCGGCTTGATTCAGCTTGCCGAACCGGACCTTCTGCTGCGCTGGTTGCCGGGCCTGGCCGTGGCGGTGGTAATCGTTATCGTGTCGCGCCGGGTCACGTCCGCGATCGCTTTACCGCTGATCCTGACTGCGGGTGCGGGCCTGTTCTTTTTCATCCATCTGCAAAGTGGCGAGACGCTGGAAACGCTTGAGCACGACGGTTGGTTGCTGGGCCCTTTGCGCAGCGGTGGATTCGGCATCTTTGATTTCGCATTGCCGAGGCTGCTGAACCAGGGTGACTGGTCGGTCGTTCTCGATCAATGGGCCAATATCGGAACCGTGGTCGTGATCACTGCAATTTCGATTATTCTGACCGTCAGCGCCCTGGAGATGCTTTCCGGCAGTGACTTCGACATAAACCGGGAATTGCGGGTTACGGGAGTCGCGAATCTGGTTGCGGGCCTGACCGGGGGTATGGTCGGATTCCACTCCCTGAGTTTCTCCAGCCTTACGCTCGAACTGGGAGCCAGGCACCGGGCCAGTGGCTTGATCGCTGCCTTTGTTGCAGGCGCGGCCCTGTTTCTCGGAGCCGACAACATAGGGTACCTGCCACGGATGGTCGTCGGCGGACTGCTGCTCTTTATCGGTTTCTCGATCCTTATCAGATGGCTGATCGCGAGTTGGTACCAGTTGCCGCTCGGTGACTATCTCGCGATCCCCTTGATACTCGTCGTCATCGCCACGGTAGGATTTATCGAAGGCCTTGTCGCGGGCCTGCTCGCCGCGCTGATTCAATTTGTACTCAACTACAGCCGGACGCCGGTGATCCGCTACGCGCTTTCCGGAAAACATGCCAGAAGTGCGGTCGAGCGTGGACCGGATGACGAGCGCTGTCTAAGCGAGGTCGGTGAGCAACTCTACGTCTTGAAGCTCAGAGGCTACCTGTTTTTCGGCACGACGGTTCAACTGTCAACCCGACTGCGGGGGCGCGCAGAAGACCCGTCGAAGATGCCTTTGAAAATTGTTGTGCTCGACTTTGAACTCGTCCATGGCGTCGATTCGTCCGCTACATTCGAGTTCAACCGGATGCGTCTGATAGCCAGGAAGCAGGGCTTCGTTCTGGTACTGACGGGGCTGAAAGCGGAGTTGCATCATCAACTTCATCCTGGCGGCACCCTGGAGGAAGACGAGCATATTCGAGAGTTCACCGATCTCGACCATGGCCTGGAGTGGTGCGAAAACCAGTTCCTTGAAACACTCGGCGATTGTCGTGACCGCGTTTCGGTTACCGCCCTTCAACACTTGTCCCGGCTTTTCGAAGATCCTGCCACGGTCAGCGAATTTCTCGGCTATCTCTCCGAAGTGCGGTTCGAAAAAGAGGACGAGTTGATCAGACAGGGAGAGGCCGCAAGGGACCTCTTTTTCCTCGAAGAAGGTGACGTGTCCGTCTATCTGCGGACAAATGGTGGAGACATGACCAGAATCCGAAGAACCGGCCCGGGTACGGTGCTCGGGGAGTTGGGCTTCTATCTCGGCACCCCCCGAACCGCATCAGTAATCGCTGACAGCCCGGGCAAGGCCTATCGACTCACGGCCGACGCACTCAGCGAGATGGAAGACAGGCACCCCGCTCTGGCGGCCGCGTTGCACCGGTTCATGGCCGACCTGCTGGCCGAGCGCCTGCTGCGCACAACCCACACACTGGAGGCCGTATTGGGTTGAATGACGATGGATCTTAATCGCAGCCGTCATCCGCAGTTTCGGTCTCCCCCTCTGAAGTCGGGACCTGTGTCCTGACGAACATCATGCGATCCAGCCGGCCGAACTGCGTGTTCATCGCCAGCTCAACATCTGCATCGTCCAATCTGTCGTAGATATACACCCTGCCCCTCTGTTCGACCTTCAGCTGTGCGGCTGATGGTTGATGGATCATGGCGAGCTGCCAGTCGCCGTCCTCGCTTGCGAGAGCGGTGGAGCCCCAAATCAGGCATATCAAGGAAATTGCAAGGCTAGTGTCCTTTGGCGTCATGAGATGCTCCCTCTTTCATGTCCAGATGGCTCGACAACCTTTGTTGTCGCCGTTGCAATAAAGGATAGGATTGCGGTGCCTGAAGCGAGCGTAGATGTTGCTCAGCAAAAATGTGACTTATTCACATTTTTTGAATGTGGCTCCAACAGACGCCGAACCCACCGAGGATGGGTATATTAGTGGGGCCTGGTACGTTGAGCTACCAACGGGCCGGCAGTTCACGCTTCAAGATAATACGCTTTCCTTCAAGTGATATATAATCTCCTTCCTTTAACCCTTTGAATATTCTGCTAATCATCTCCCTCGACGCGCCAACCAGATTCGCCAGTTCCTGCTGGGTTATCGGACTGGTGATCCGTCGTCCCCCGGCGTCCTCGGCACGATCGTTCAATAGGGCGACCAGGCGACCGTAGACATCCTGAAGCGCGAGGTGCTCGATATCCTGCGTGAGCTCACGAACTTTATCCGCCAGGTGGTGGATCATGCGCGCCGCGGCGTCCGGCATGGTTGTGAGAAACTCCGTGAACTGGGGCTTGGAGAGCACCAACAGGCGCGCATCAGTGGTCGTTATCGCTGAGGCACAGCGTGGCTTATCCGTTATCAGCGCGAGTTCCCCAAAATACTGGCCGACATCCAGTTCGTTCAGCGTGATCTCCTTCTCGTCATTGCCTTGCGCAAAGATGCGAACCCGGCCAGCCAATATGACGTACAAGACACTGGCTTCGTCCCCTTTCTGCATAAGCACGGTACGCGCCTTGTAACGGCGTACAGGGGCGAACATCACCAGTTCCTCGAGTTCCCCGGTGCTCAGGCCGCTGAACAACGCGGTGTTGGCGAGGGTTTTCAGGTCTTCTTCTCTTAGTTCCTTTGACATAGTTCCACGGTGGTCCGGTGCCTTAGGGTCTTGAATCTTTAATATAGACATGGGTGAGGGCCGTGACCGAAGCCATTCGGGGCGCGTCTTTGAGAAGACCGATCTCGCCGAAAACCTCGCCGGGTTTCCCCACTCCGAGTGTCCGCTCTCCACCATCGGTGGTGCCCCGGGTGACCAGCAGCTCGCCGGAGTGGATGACGCAAAAACTTTTCTGACGCATCGCCCTCGACGAAGATGGCATCGCCTGGCTCATGGTGCCAGAGGATGAAGAAACCCTCGAAATACCGTATTTGATCGTCGGAAAATCCGAATCGCTGCAAGGTTGCTTCCAAGTCCATTTTCTATCCTTCAGAACGCTCGAACGGACACGCTGAATGTGATGGCACCGATGCGTGTTTTTGATCCGAACACACTGTTGCGGATCCCTGTTGCCAAGCATCCTCGACGCTTCATCGCCA
>Ga0316201_10004527_pt1 | contig 10501 bp, 9 predicted proteins | sample CS6wburrow_MG_FD_204516 | JGI IMG/M metagenome (GOLD analysis project Ga0316201, IMG submission 204516) | Coastal sediment microbial communities from Delaware Bay, Delaware, United States - CS-6 worm burrow | ecosystem: Environmental > Aquatic > Marine > Coastal > Sediment | place: USA: Delaware... | reverse complement strand
TCCTGCCGGTATTGCATCGGTTCGCGTTGGTGATCTTGATGGTCTGGGTGTTGGCGGCACCTGTCCGGCTGGCATCCCGCTGTCGGGCACCGATGGTCTGATCATGGATCCGACCGTACTCGCGGCAGTTGTAGCTGACCCGAATTGCTTCTCCTTTGTCGAGACGATTCCGAGTGGCTTCGTACCGCGCTTTGGTGGCGACAACGAAGACATGGCCATTGCCGCAGGTATTCGTGGTGAGTTCGCTTTTGGTAGCGGCATGAACTACGACTTTAGCGTTTCGCAGGGCTCTAACCGGACGGATTTCTTCATTCGTAACACGGTCAACGCATCACTCGGACCCAATACGCCGAGAGACTTCATCCCGGGTGGCCAGGAGCAGACTGAAACGATGATCAACGCTGACTTCGTTTACGGAGTCGATGCCGGCTTTGCTTCTGATCTGAACGTCGCGTTCGGTACCGAGTATCGCAAGGAAGAGTTCGACCTGTTTGCCGGCGATCCCGCGTCGTATGCGCTCGGACCGCTTGCTGATCAGGGCTTCTCATCCAGCTCAAACGGCTTTGGTGGCTTCCCGAACAGCACCTCTGCTGACCAGGACAGTATCGCTGCCTATGTCGATCTCGAGGCCGATCTGACCGACAGGTTGACGCTGCAGGCAGCCGTTCGTTTTGAAGACTTCAGCGAATTTGGCAATACGACGGATATGAAGCTTGCCGGTATGTTCCATGTATCGGATACGTTCCGTCTGCGCGGCGCCATTTCAACGGGCTTCCACGCACCGACAGCTGGACAGGCAAACATCACCAACGTAACCACGCAGAATGTGGGCGGTGTACTGATCGACCAGGGCACACTGCCGCTGTCATCAGCAGCAGGCCAGTTGGCTGCCGATTACATTGAAGCTACGAACGGTGGTGCTGGTCGTCCGCAGTTGGGACCTGAAGAAGCGCTTAACCTCGCGCTGGGTTTCTCTGTCGACATCGGCGAGTCAACCTGGACGGTGGACTTCTACAACATCGAGCTTGAAGATCGCGTCGCGCTTGGCGCCAATGTCGACTTCCTCGACGCATTGAACTTCGCTGACGGTAACGTCAACGACTATCAAAGTGTCTCGGAAGCGCTGACCGGCCTTGATGCAGATGGCATCATCGACCGTCAGGACTTCCTCGGTCTGGATGATCTGTCGCAGTTCCGCTTCTTCTCCAACAGCTTTGATACCACAACCACCGGTATCGACGTTGTCGGTAATTTCGGCTTTTCGCTGGGCAGTGGTGAATCGACAGTTACGGTTGCCGCTAACTACAACAAAACCGAAGTGGACAATATTGGTACGGTCAATCCGATCGGTGACGGACGTGTTCGTGCACTGGAAGATTTGCTGCCAAACATCAAAGGTAGTGTGACCTGGACGCATCTCATGGATAACATCCGTACGATGGTTCGTGCGAATTACTACGGCGGATGGGATGACACAGGTAACGGCGTCGACGGTATTGGCGCTGCAGTCCTGTTTGATGCCGAGCTTGCTTATCAGGTCAATGACCAGATTGAGGTCGTTGGCGGCCTGGCAAATCTCTTCGACACGTACCCCGACAAGAACCCGGGGGCAGGAGATCTGGGTCAACTCTATTCTGAAGCCAGCCCATTTGGCTTTAATGGAGGTCAGTGGTACCTGCGAGCTCGCATGAGCTTCTAAAGTTCGTTTAAGCGTTAACGAGAAAAGCCCCGCTCCTGGCGGGGCTTTTTTTTGCTCGGCGATTGTGGTCTAGCTTGAGTGGACCTTGCTGAGCTTGTCGCTGTCGATCTGTCGTACTGCCTTGTCCACCACGTAGTCAAAGCATTCCTTGGCGTCGTGGACGCGTTTCACCGATCCAAGTTCGGTCAATGTCGCAACACCGCATGCCTGTTCGGCGGCCCGTTCGACACGCGTATAGAGAATCCTCGTGCCGGACGCGCTGTCAATATTGAGATCATCCCAGGCCACCTGGAGCGTGATCGTTTCTTTCTCGACCGGTGACGCGGCTAAGGCGGTGGTTGGCAGCGCCAGCGCCAGTAGCGATGCAAAAACGATACGATTGATGGTGTATTTTTTCATTGTCTTCCCCTCTCATTTACGCCAGTTAAGCCTGCTAATCGCTCTGCAGACAGTGCAAACTCTCAAGATAGGGTGTGCACATACCCGTTAGATGAGTGGCGACCGGAAACCGTTTCGATGCGTGATCGAACGATTTGATCTAAGCGTTGCAGAACCAAGCAGGAGAGAAATTGTCGTGACCAAACTGAAAATCTCACATTCGTTGGTTTGCCCCACGTTGTCCGCTACAATTTGTCGCCCTACGCTCGCCTGGATAACCAGCCATTGAACCGCTCTGAACAACGGATACCCAGGTTACGTACGCGTGGCAGGGAGAATCGCCGCAGGCTTCTGGCAGAAGCCGAGCGATTGCTACTGGAGAGCGACGGCACTCCATTGAGGTTCAGCGATGTCTTCGAAGCGGCCGATGTCTCGCGAGGATCGGCCTACCGCATCTACAACGGGGTCGATGATTTACTGCAGGATCTCGCCGCCGAATGGACCAACAACTTTGCGGATTACCTGACGGCTATCGATATGGGGCCCGCGCCGGAAAATTGGGCTGAGCTGTCCGATACGGTTGTTCAACGCGGCGCGGACTACTGGGCCGACACCGCGAACACGCTTAAAGTGCTACCGCAAATACGATCAAACGCGCCGGCCAGCTACAGACAGGCAGTGTGCACATTGAGCGATTGCCTGGCCGTCATATTCAATCGCCACTTCGTCATACCGGAAGTGCCGGGCTGGCTCGCAAAGCTCGGTTTTTTTACGCAGATCTGCGATCTCACGTTTGCCGACGCCGTTCGCAACGACGGCTACATCAGCAAGGAGCGCCGGGTAGAAGCAGAGATCCTGTGCCGGACCTATCTGGCAACTCACTTACCCGCCCGACTGCCCGTTCGTAGCCAGGTTCACATCGGATGATCGATCTCTATTACTGGCCCACCCCTAACGGCCGCAAAATTTCCATCATGCTTGAAGAGTGTGGTTTGGCGTATGAGGTCAAGCGTGTCGATATCGGCTCCGGTGACCAGTTCGATCCGGCGTTTCTCGCGATCAGCCCGAACAACAGGATGCCCGCGATCGTAGACCAGGAGACGGGAATCTCGGTTTTTGAGGGCGGCGCAATTCTTATCTACCTTGCCGAAAAAGCCGGCATGTTGCTGCCCACAGAAACCGAGAAGCGCTTTGACGTGCTGCAATGGCTGTTCTGGCAGGCCGGCGGTCTGGGGCCCATGGCCGGGCAACTCAGCCATTTCGTAAACTACGTGGTGGACGATCAGCCATACGCACACGAGCGATATTTCAACGAGTATGACCGCCTGCTGGCGGTTATGGATGTGCGCCTGCGTGACCGCGAGTTCCTCGCCGATGCGTATTCGATCGCGGATATTGCGAGCTTCCCCTGGGTGATGCCGTATCGACGCTTCGGCATCGACCTCGACAGGTTTCCGAACCTGCGGCGCTGGTTCGATGCGCTCAAGGAGCGACCGGCTGTGCAACGTGGTGTTGATGTCGGCATGGGGTGGCGTCGCGATGAAGCGACCAATGAAAGAGCTCGTGAACTGATGTTCAAACAGAACTCTGAAACGGTGTTTAAAGCCGCCAAAGCGCTGGAGAAGTAATATGAAATTCTATGATTGTAAGACGGCACCAAGCCCCCGCCGCGTGCGGATATTTCTGGCAGAGAAGGGCATAGACATCGAAACGGTGCAGATCGATCTTGGCAAAGGAGAGCAGTTCAGTGATGAGTTCAGGGCGCTGAATCCCGATTGCACCGTGCCTGTTCTCGAGCTTGACGACGGCAGCTGCATTAGCGAAGTCACGGCCATATGTCAGTACTTCGAAGACCTGCATTCCGAGCCGCCGTTGTTTGGCCGCTCACCGGAGGAGCGGGCGCGAGTGAATATGTGGAACGCAAAGGTCGAACAGTTGGGGCTGTGGGCGATGATGGACGCATTTCGTAACTCGGCGAAGGGGCTCGTGAATCGTGCGCTCCCGGGGCCAGAAGCGTATGTTCAGATTCCCGAACTCGCAGAGCGCGGCCGCAAACGCCTGCTGCAGTTCTTCGAGCGACTCAACCACCAGCTGGCGGATAACGCATTCGTCGCCGGCGACAACTATTCAATTGCGGATATTTCCGCCATGGTCCTGGTCGATTTTGCCGGTTGGATCAAGATCACGATCCCTGACGATGCGGAACATATTGCGCGCTGGTATGCCGCGGTTTCGAACAGACCCAGCGCGGCGGCCTGACCTAAGGTCGCTCCGCCAGCGAGCGAAACCCGAGAAACATCAGCAGGCCAATTTTGGCCAGTTCGAGGGATGAGTAAATGGCGTGGGCATGAGAGGCGGGTGGTTCGCTGCCTGCGAGAACGATCTCTGTGCGCGCGGCCAGTTCGGGAATGAGCCAGGCGCCCTGCGCCAGAACGATCAGAATCAGGACGCTGCACCAGGCCCAGAGCTCCCGGGTGCGATCTGAAGCACGCACGATCACCAAGAGCAGTATCAGAGCGACGAACTCGGCCTTGTTGAGCGCAGCAAATACGACGCGCCCGACATCCAGCGCAACCGGCCGCGTGATTGACGTGGCGGTGAAGCGAACCGGGGTGGCGATCATCGAAATACCGACGGTCATCCCAACCCAGGTAAAGCACACCCAGGCGGGATTCAACAATGCGTTTCGAATTCGAACTGCCATGGACATATAATGCACGACCAACCTGCGAATAACACCATGACTCAAAACCACGAAGCGCAACTGACGTCGACCGTAATGATGATTCGGCCGGCCGGGTTTGAGAGTAATCCGCTGACTGCCGCATCCAATCGCTTCCAGGGCAGGTCTTCTTCATCACCGGCCGAACAGCATGCGACAGCGCTGCGCGAGTTCGACGCGCTGGTTACTGCATTGCGGGATGCGGATGTCGATGTGATTGTCATCGATGATACTGCCGAGCCACATACGCCGGACGCGATCTTTCCGAATAACTGGATCAGCACGCATGCCGATGGGCGTGTGGTGTTGTACCCGATGGAGGCAGAAAATCGGCGCACCGAACGACGTCAGGATATTGTCGAAAGGCTCGACGCCGGCAGGTTAATCAGCGACGTCATCGACCTGAGCGAGCATGAGGCCAATGGGCACTACCTGGAGGGCACCGGCAGCATGGTTCTGGATCGAACCAATCATGTCGCCTATGCCTGTATTTCGAGCAGAACGCACCTGGATCCGCTGGGTGACTTCGCCCAGCGACTCGGTTATGACGTCGTCGCGTTCGAGGCGGTCGACGGTAGCGGTGTACCGATCTACCACACAAATGTGCTCATGAACGTTGGCGAAAAACTGGCGGTCATCTGTGACGAGGCGATTCCGCGCGACGACCAGCGAGAGGCGGTTCTGACGAGACTGCGCGACACGGGGCATGACGTCGTGCACCTGAGCTATGCGCAGCTGGATGCGTTCGCGGGCAATATGCTCGAGCTTCGCAACCGCAGCGGAGCAAGAGTCATCGCCCTGTCTCAACAGGCCTGGGACTCCCTCGATGCGGAGCAACGGGCGACGCTCAGCGCGAACGGGCATATCGTCTGTACTCCGATCGACAATATCGAAGCGTCGGCCGGTGGCAGCGTGCGGTGTATGCTGGCTGAAATCCACCTGCCTGTAGAAGGAGTCAACCGGTTGTGAGTGATCATGCAGCAACGCCACACCAGTATGCCATTTGGCCAAAAGATCCGGCCGCACACCTGTTTGAAGTCAAAGTAACGGTTGCCACGCCCGACCCCGCTGGACAGGTGTTTGCCATGCCGGCGTGGATACCCGGCAGTTACATGATTCGCGATTACGCGAAGCATGTGGTTAGTGCGCGTGCAGAATCCGATGGCCGCGAGGTCACGCTAAATAAACTCGATAAGAGCCGCTGGCAGGCGGCAGTGACCGACCGGGCGCTTACGCTTGTTCTCGAAATCTATGCTCATGATGAGAGCGTACGGGGAGCCCATCTCGACCAGACGCATGCGTTTTTTAATGGCACATGCGTGTTTCCGGCCGTCATTGGTCAGGAAGATGTGGGTTGTGAAGTCGACATTCAGGCACCCGAGAAGCCCGTGGGCAAGAACTGGCGGGTCGCGACATCGATGCACAGCAAGGAAGCGGGCCGCTATGACTTCGGGACATACCGGGCTGACGACTATGCGGAACTGATCGATCACCCGGTCGAGATTGGCGAGCTCTCGATCGGTGAGTTCGACGTCTGCGAGATACCTCACGCCATAGCGATTCGCGGTAATACCCGCGTCGACATGGCGCGCCTGTGCCACGACCTGCAGACAATCTGCGAACACCACATTTCATTTCTGGGTGCGCCGCAGGATCTCGATCGTTACCTGTTTCTACTTAACGCGCCGGGGAGTGGCTATGGCGGTCTCGAACATCGCTGGTCATCGGCGCTGATCTGCGGTCGGGATAACCTGCCGGCACGCGGGGACGAAGGCATCACCGACGAGTATCGGACATTTCTCGGCCTGGTGAGCCACGAGTACTTTCATCTCTGGAACGTCAAACGGATGAAGCCGGCAGTATTCACGCCGTACGACCTTTCGCAGGAATCGCATACCGGCCTGTTGTGGGTGTTCGAAGGGGTGACGTCGTACTACGATGACCTGGCACTGGTACGCAGTGGCCTCATTAGTGCGGACAGCTATCTTGAATTGCTCGGCCAGACGATCACCCGGGTCTTACGCAGCGGCGGCAGGCGCAGGCAAAGTGTGGCTGAGTCGAGCTTTGATGCCTGGACGAAATTCTATAAACAGGATGCCAATGCGACGAATGCCATTATCAGCTACTACGCCAAAGGCGCACTCATAGCGCTGTCGCTGGATCTCAAGTTACGCTCGGAAACGAATGGCAAGGTGTCCCTGGATGACGTTATGCAGGCGGCATGGCAGCGTTGGGGCGAAACGGGCGATGGTATGCCGGAGGACGGCTTCGAAAACCTGTGTGCCGAAGTGTCGGGGCTGGATCTTGAAGATTTCTTCGACGCTACTGTCCGCGGGACCGGGGAGTTACCGCTCGAGGCGTTGCTTGGTACACAGGGTATCGACTATCACCTGCGGCGCTCCGCCGGGGGCAAGGATAGCGGTGGAAAAGCACAGGACGATGGCACACTGCCGGCCGTCTGGCTGGGTGCGATTCTCGCCAATGACAACGGCAAGTCTGTGTTCAGGGCGGTACACAATGGGGGCCCTGCGGAGCTTGCAGGCGTCTCGCCCGGCGATGAACTCGTCGCGCTCGACGGTCTGCGTATCGTGCCCGCAGTCAGTGAGGCGCGCACGCGACGCTACCAGCCCGGCGACAAGTCGGACATTACCGTGTTTCGCGGCGACGAGCTTATGACACTGCGAGTCAAATGGGCGGCAGCGCCGACGGACACCTGCTACCTGCAAACAAGCGACGAGGCCGATAGCGAAGCAGCATTACGGCGCAAGGCCTGGCTGGGCTAGGAGTGCTGTCGCTGGCTAACCCGACGCTGCGTCTTTTCATTGGCGCTGCGCTCATTAGCCTGTCGCCGGTCTGGGTCAAGCTGGTCGATGTGTCGGCGACGGCGAGCGCATTCTGGCGAGTGGCTATCGGGGGCCTCGCGATCGCCGCCTACCTGGTCATCTCTCGGCGCCGCCTGCAGTTTTCAACGCGAATCTGGAAGGTCCTCATTCTCGCGGCGTGCTTTATCGCACTCGACTTATGGTTCTATCACCGCAGTATCCAGTTGATCGGTCCGGGCCTGTCAACGCTCATCGCCAACTTCCAGGTCTTTGTCATGGCGGCTGCCGGTTTCATTATCCTCAAAGAGCCGCCCAGCCGGCAGCAGCTTGTTGCCATCCCTCTGGCGTTATTCGGGCTGACGCTGATTGTTGGTATCGACTGGGCCGGCCTTCCTGAGGACTACCGTATGGGTATCGTCTTCGGTCTCGGGGCGGCGGTTACCTACGCTGGTTACCTCCTCAGCATGCGTCGCTCACGCCAGGACTCCAGCAACCGTGTACCAAGCCGCGAAATTGCCGTCGTGTCGCTGCTTGCTGCCGCTTTCCTGGGTATGGCCGCGCTGGTTGAGGGTGAGTCACTCGCGGTCGGTGCATCGGGTGATGTGGTCTGGCTGGCCTGTTACGGCATTCTGTCGCACGGTCTCGGTATGCTGTTTATCACCAGCAGCCTGCCACATGTCACGACAACCCAGGCGGGGCTGGCGCTGTTGTTGCAGCCCACGCTGAGTTTCGTTTGGGATGTTCTGTTTTTCGCACGCCCGATGTCGCTCAAGGAACTGCTGGGCGCGGCCATTGCATTGTTTGCCATCTATCTCGGAGCCAGAACACGCTCAGAGCAATTGCAGGGCCCCGGCAAGTAGCTCTATTTCAAACCGCTCCTGGAGGGGCTGAACCTCGCCGTCGAGATGCGACGCTACCGGTTGGCTGCACTCGATGACGAGTTGGGTCACGGGTTCATGCACGATGGCTTCGTGTTGCATGTGGGTGCCCTTGATGAGCTGCGGCAGAAGCGCGAGGATCTGCGTGCGTGACACGGGTGCCGCAATCAGCAGGTCAAAAGCGCCGTCGTTATTGCTTGCACCCGGCGCGATGTGGAACATGCCGCCGATCCAGGGGCCATTGGCCACATTGGCCAGCGTGATGGGCCCATCCCAGATCGTCTTGCCCGCCGTAATGCGCATGTGGGGTGTGGCAATGCCGTCGACCATGCTGCGCAGAATCGCGAGCAGATAGACGAGGTCGCCAATCGGCAGCCGGTAGGATCGGGCAATTCGCGTGACCTTCGCGTCGAAGCCAATACCCGCGCCGTTCGCAAAGAATCGGTCGTTTATCCGGCCGACATCAACGCCCCGCGGAGACGCGCCTGCAGCAATGCGGTCTGCGAGGAGTGCTGTAGCGTGTTCCCAGTCGAGGGGTATACCGCTGGCTTTGGCGAAGTCGTTCCCGGTTCCTGTCGGAATAACGCCCAGCGGGGCATCCGCAGCGGCACGCATAATGCCATTGGTCGCCTCGTGGATACTGCCGTCACCGCCCGCAACGACGAGACGCCGGGCGCCACTGTCGACCGCTTGCTGCACCTGTGTCTCGAGATGGCCGACGCCCTGACTCAGATGGACTTCGACCGGCAGGCCCGGCTTGCCGAGCAGTTCCCGAATGCGTGCGTCACGCTTGCCAGCGCGCCCCCGCCCGGCGGCAGGGTTAAGAAACAGGTGGACGGTCTCGACGGTCATTTGCCGATGCTACAATGCGCCGGTCTCTTCTCGCAAAATGGCAGGCGAATGCTGGAACTCGGTGTTAAGTTTCTGATCAGCTATTTTATCGGCTCCTTGATGGGTGCGATGATCGTTGGCAAGTTACGCGGCGGAATCGATATCCGCACGATGGGGAGCGGCAATGCGGGTGGTACCAACGCATTTCGCACACAGGGGGTCATATTCGCGCTCGGTGTAGTGGTCGTCGATGTCGGCAAAGGCGTCATCGGTGCCGGCCTCGTACCCGGCCTCGACATCCCGTTCGTACCGCAGGATCCTGAAATCTCGCGCACCTGGCTGACGCTGGTCTGCGCAGCGGGTGCCGTGCTTGGCCACGTCTGGCCGATCTATCATGGCTTCAAAGGTGGCAAGGGCGCTGCGACGCTGATCGGGACGCTGATCATTCTGGCGCCCAAGCTGATTATTGGTGTGTTGCTCGTATGGGGGTGGGTCCTCGTTATGACGGGCTACGTGGGTCTGGCGACAATGACCGCCGCATCGGCGCTGCCGGTCTGGCTGGCGCTCAAGCATCTGCCGGACAACCAACCCCTGTTTATCTACCTGACGGTCATGGCCCTGTTTGTCATTTACTGGCATCGCTCCAACATCCGGCGCATGCGAGACGGGGTAGAGCATCGCAATGTGAAGGTCATGTTGTTCAAGCCCAGGGAATCGACCGGGGCCAATGATCAATCTTGACGCGGATTCTATCCGGCAGTCCTTGGGAGAGCTTGTTGGCTCGAGGGTGGCGGCATTCGAGGCGTTTTCGGAAGTAGACTCAACCAACAGCTACCTGATGCAACAAGCTGCGCCAGCACCGGGGCAGCTGCACGTTGTTATCACTGATAACCAGACGCAGGGTCGCGGGCGCCATGGACGGACCTGGCAGTCGCCGCCGGGATCCGGTCTCTGCCTGTCGCTGGCCTACACGTTCGAGCAGCAACCAGCCATCCTGTCGGCACTGACACTGGCGCTCGGCCTGGGCGTTATCGATGCGCTCGAAAGTCTTGGCGTGAACGGTGTCCAGCTAAAATGGCCAAATGACCTGGTCGCCGCCGACGGCAAGCTTGGTGGCATCCTGACTGAAACACAGGCACGGCGCGCAGGCGATATCAGCGTCGTAACGGGC
>Ga0316201_10004526_pt1 | contig 10501 bp, 11 predicted proteins | sample CS6wburrow_MG_FD_204516 | JGI IMG/M metagenome (GOLD analysis project Ga0316201, IMG submission 204516) | Coastal sediment microbial communities from Delaware Bay, Delaware, United States - CS-6 worm burrow | ecosystem: Environmental > Aquatic > Marine > Coastal > Sediment | place: USA... | reverse complement strand
TTGTGGAACCGCCCTACAAGTTGCTCTACTGTAAATAAGGGTTCCATTGCAAGGATGTTGGGATGGGTGATGAAACCAATAAAAAGCATTGCGGGATATACGATTATAGATAGCGCGTATCCTTTCTGTTTAATTTTATCTATACTATTACTTTTCATTATGATTTAAACCAAAAGTATTTGAATAAGGTTCCAGGATTATTCCAACAAACTGATTTTCATAAGTTCCTGCAGTAAATGCAGAAAATAGCTAGTTTTTTTAGCCGGCCATTAATCCACCATCTATTACATAAGTACTACCGTTTACATATTTGCTCTCATCCGAGGCGAGATATAAGACAAGATTTGCAATTTCTATAGCTTCTGCATATCGTGAGAATGGCACAATTGCCTCAAATCCTTTTTTTACCTCTTCCGTATTATCAGGAGAAATATCCGTTTCAATTCTGCGCATCATTTGGGTATTTACCGGCCCCGGATGTACCGTATTTACGCGTATATTCCTATCTGCAAATTCTAATGCAGCCACTCTCATTATCCCAATAACACCATGTTTACTGGTCACATAAGCTCCTAAATCCTTAAATCCTTTTAGTCCGGCAACGGAAGATGTTATTATCACGGAGCCTCCCTCAACCATTTTTGGGATCACGTATTTACATCCATACCAAACTCCTTTCAGATTTATTGCAATTACTTTATCAAATATATCGTTCGGATAGTTTTCCATAGAACTCGAGGTTCCTTCAATTCCTGCATTATTAAAAAACAGATCTATTTTACCAAATTTAGACAGGGTTTCAGCGGTATATCCTTCTACATCGGCCGGATTAGATACATCGGCCACGCAATAGGCCAATTTCGAAGAATTTAGTTCTTTGGAAGTAGATTCCAGCTTTTCTTTATTAATATCTACCAGCATAACACTTGCTCCTTCCTTAAGAAACAATGCAGCCGTGCTCTTGCCTATTCCGGCAGCTCCTCCGGTAATAATGGCTACTTTATCTTTTAATCGTTCCATGATATTTATAATTCAAGTTTTCGTAATTCCCACTTATTTGTTGGAGATTTTACTGCCAAAGTATTAACAGATAAAAATTTTGCCCTTAGTTCAGGCAATTCATACCGTCTTTTAGACATAGAAATTCCATCTCTCTTATTTATAAGCAACATAATATCGCCTGCGGTATCCAAAAGAACTTCACTAAATTTATAATCATAGATGTTCAACTGGAAATTGTTTTTACCCCTGAAGTCTTTAGTAACAAGAATACCAACGGCATATCCTTCGTTGAATTCCGTTAGATTCAAATATTCGGGTTCTATTATTACTTTACCTTCAGGATTTATAAAACCATAGGTTGGAATCTCCTCTTCTTCCATCATTTTTTTTATCATACATCGGCCATTTTTAAATTGAGGAAAACGAATGCCACTGACATCATTAATTGAGGGATTAACTACTTTGCTCCAAACAAGATCATCCCTAAATTCTATTACTAATTCCCCTTCTTTATTGATAAACCCCCATTCATTCCCCTTTCTTATAGCCGCTAATCCTTCACTAAATGGGGCTATTTCATCTATTCCTGTAAGTTCTTGTGCAAAGAGGATTAAAGGCATTAATATTAAAGCGCAAAGTGTAATTAATTGTTTCATAAGAGTTCGTATTTATAGGTGTTAATAGCAACGCTAAAATAGGTTGTGCTTACCTGGTATAAAATGACCTGTGTCATCCCAAAAAACAGGATACAGCGGATATTTGCCAAATAGTTTAAATGGTTAAATTTGTGTCTGACTCTTATTATGTTCTAAAACATAATATTTGAATAAATCATACTCTTGAGGTCCTTTGGAAGTCCGTCTCTAATATCTTCCATTTCTCCCAGGGAAATATATTTTCTAAGATATATGAAGGTAGTATCGATATACTGCTCGGCCACTTCATCACTGTATTCAAAATCATTGATAGCAGACGGACCGTCGTGCTTTCTCACAAGGTCTATAAATTCTGCCATGTGTTTTATTTTCAATTTCTTCTTTCCCCTAAGAGTCCATCCGTTTACGTAAACCGCCTTTAAAAACATAGGTAACTGTGCAATGAATTGCAACGATTCCTCAGTAGAAATAATATCGCGTAAGCTATGGAGAATGGCAGCTAATATCCTTCCCGCCTTATCTCTGTCTTTACCAAGATTCATTTCCTTGGTGTATTCTTTTAGAAAAGTATTTCCCTCTGTCGCATATTGATTAAAATTTAGTGCCATGATCATATTTTTTAATGTGAACCTTAAAGTTGAGAATGAACGCTTAGAATACAAATGATCTTGGTCATCTATAGCACAATTATTAAGCTTTTTAAATAACAAACGGTCAATACAGCTATTTCAAATAATTCTACTGATCAATATCATAGTTAACATCTTGGATGCTCAGTAAATTTGAGTTATAGATATAAATACCATAATTATGAACATACTTCTTCCAACCGATTTTTCTAAAAATTCCGGGAACGCTATAGCTTACGCCATGCAGTTATTTAAAAATGAAAAATGTAATTTTTTCTTCCTTCATACCTATACTCCTTCATTTTACAGGATGGATTATATGTTGGGAGGACCTTTGTTTAGTGCTATTCCTGATTCCGACGTTGATATCTCACTGGCTGGTTTAGAGAAAACACTTGAAGATGTAAAGAAAAACTATAAAAATCCAAAGCATACCTATTCTGTCATTTCAGCGTTTAATACCCTTACAGATGAAATCAATGAAGTAACCGTAGAAAAAGAAATTGATATGGTTGTGATGGGAACTCAGGGCGCAACGGGAGCTAAAGAGATTTTTCTTGGGACAAATACGGTTTATGTTCTACGTAAAGCTATTGCACCGGTTTTGGTAATTCCGGAAAACTATGCCTTCCAAAAAATTAAAAGGGTATTACTGCCATCGGACTATCTTACAAATTATAAGGAAAACGAATTGAGTACGGCTATAAAAATGGCCAAAATGCATCAGGCAAAACTTATTGTTTTGCATGTAAAAGAGGAGTATGATCTCACAGCGGGTCAACAGGAAAATAAAATGGCTCTCTATCGTAGTTTAGAGGGTTTGTCTACAACATTTATAGAATTAAAGGGTAGTTTAATGCCAAACGCAATTTTAGATTATGTTCAAAATAATGAGATTGATCTCCTCATGATGATGAATAGAAAACACTCATTTTTTGAACGAATTTTTGAACGACAAAATGTAGATCAGATAGGTTTTCATATAAAAATACCGTTCCTGGTTAGTAGAGATACAGCTAAGGTTATTAAATAACAGACTGAGATGAAAAATGTTTTATTACTTACCGATTTTTCAGATAATGCATGGAATGCCATTTTCACAGCTCTGAAAATGCATGAAAATATCAATTGTCATTTTTATTTATTAAATACGTATGAACCTAGTTTTGCGAATATTCTTGGAGACAAGAGTAAGGAAAGATTGGGGGTGATTTATGATTCACTTGCGAAAAATTCTTCAATTGAACTTGATAAGATTTTGCACTATATGGAAGTGAATCACACCAATAAAAACCACACTTTTGAAAAACTTTCCATATCAGACGATATAGTCAATGCTGTACACGAAATATGTAATGAAAAGGATATTGATTTAATTGTCATGGGAACTAAAGGGGCAACAGGGGCAAAAGAAATATTTATGGGAAGCAATACGGTAGAGCTGATTAAAAAGGTAAATCACTGCCCCATATTTGCAGTTCCGAGTAAGCATGATTTCAAAGACATGGATAAGATTTTATTTCCCACTGAGTTTACGAGACCTTATACCAAATATGAACTGAAACCACTTATTGAACTGTCAACAGTATGGAATTCGGAAATTTTAATATGTTATGTAGCCCAGGAATTTTCCTTACTTGAAGAACAAGTAACCAATAAAGAGGTTTTAACTAAAAGACTGGGTAAAGTTGCGCATTCTTTTCACGATGTGGAATTACAGGCTACTGTAGCTGATTCTATAAGTAGTTTTGCAGAAGAGGCTATGGCAGATATTATTGTTTTAATAAATTATGAGCATACTTTTATTGAGAAACTAACCCGTGAAGCCGTTGTGAAAAAAGTAGGCTTTCATTCAAAAATCCCATTGCTGGTTTTGCCTCAATGAGTTGTAAAATTTGTTTAAGATTCAACAAGAATTTAAATACTTATAATAATGATGCGTATAATTCTACCTACAGATTTTTCTAAAAATGCTTGGCACGCAATTAAATATGCGACATTTCTTTTTGAACAATCGCCTTGTTCTTTCATCATTATTCACGCACACCAGGTAAGTCCCTCAGGTTTGATAAGCACAATAAACAAGGAGCGAGAAACCAGGCTACATGAGATTACGGTTCAAGAATCTGAACGAAAACTTAAAAAAATTGTAAATCACTTAAATAAAATCAATAAGGTTCCGGGACACCAGTTTGAAGGTGAACTGGTTGCCGATTCATTATTAAATGCTATAGGTCGTGAAGTAATAGATAAGGATGCTGACTATATTATTATGGGCACCCAGGGTGCATCAGGTATAAGCGAAATTTTTATGGGTAGCAATACGGTGAGCGTTTTAAAGAATATTAACTTTTGTCCGGTTATTGCAATTCCCAATTCATATGATTTCAGTTCTTTCGATGAAATTTTGTTTGCCACAAATTTTAAACATTTATATCAACGGGTTGAATTACAACCATTACTGGATCTTGCCAAACTTCGGAAAGCCAGGATTAATGTAATACACGTCAACGAGGAAAAGGAATTAAACGAAGAACAGCTTCAATTAAAGAAATTACTGCGTGATTTATTAGGAGAAAAAAACATTGATTTTGAAAATTTTGACTATCATCCGAATATCGCTCTAAAAATTAACGATTTATGCGAAAAGAAGAATGCAGGAATGATTGCAATGATTAATTCTCAACATGGATTTTTTAAAGGCTTGACTCACGAACCCGTTATTAAGAAAGTCGCTTTTAAGACAAAGATTCCTTTTTTAGTCCTTCCGGAGGTAGAGTAATAGTATTTTTAGGCTGCGGAAACATAAAAACCATAATCCATTTTACTATTTATGTCCCAAAACCAATCCTTAGACTATTTATAAGCCAAGATTATCGTTGGAGTAAACAGAATAACATAAATTTGCACTTTGAAATTCCTGGTATCAATGAGCAAAGCCATTTATGTAGCTACTACCGAGCCCAATAGCGGCAAATCTATAATATCATTAGGACTCATGCATTTATTATTGGGGAAAGCTGCCAAAGTAGGGTATTTCAGGCCAATAATTAATGATTATCGCACGGGAGAGAAGGATAATCACATTAACACTGTGATTTCCTACTTTGGAATACAAATGGAATATGATGAGGCTTATGCTTGTACCCGAAGTGAGGTTATCCAGAAGTACAATCAAGATAAGGATGATGAGGTATTGGACAAGATCATAGAAAAGTACAAAGCCATTGAATCTCGTTTTGATTTTGTTTTGGTTGAGGGGACAGACTTTTCAGGGGAAGGATCTATTATAGAATGGGATATTAATGTTTACATGGCTAAAAACCTTGGAATCCCAACCGTTATCCTCGCAAGCGGCGTAGGTAAAACCCTGGAAGAATTTGTTGATAACCTTTACCTGGCATATGATTCCTTTACTGATAAAGGTGTTGAAGTTTTAATGGTGGTTGCCAATAAAGTACAACCCAAAAATGTAAATTTAGTAACCAAAGGTCTTTTAAAAGCACTTCCGGCCGAAGTACTAATTGGCACCATTCCGCTAAATCCGTCGCTCGGTAATCCAACCATGAAAGAGATCGTTAAAGAACTGGAAGGCGATGTTCTTTTTGGGGAGGATTTTTTGAATAACCAGGTGGCCAATTTTAGTGTGGGTGCCATGCAATTGCGAAATTATCTCGTTCATTTTAAAGAAAACGGTTTGGTTATAACTCCCGGTGATAGGTCTGATATAATCCTGGGGGCCTTGCAGGCTAACCTATCTTCCAATTATCCCACCGCCTCAGGAATTGTGCTCAGTGGCGGACTTATACCTGAGGATACCGTTATTAGGTTAATTGAAGGTCTTTCGGAAGTTGTTCCTATCATTTCGGTTCAGGGAGGTACCTTTTCTATTGCGAATAAGGTCGGGGCAATACGTCCTAAAATATATGCAGAGAATAAACAAAAAATAGAACAATCTATTCAGGACTTTACAAGATTTGTTCCTGTAAATGCTTTGACGGAGCGCCTTATCACTTTTGAAGCTAACGGTATTACGCCACGTATGTTCCAATATAACCTTCTTAAAAGGGCACAAAGCGACAAAAAACATATTGTCTTACCTGAAGGTACAGATGAGCGCATACTTAGGGCAGCAAAAGAACTCATCGATGCAGATGCTGTAAAAATAACTCTTTTGGGTGACCCTGTATATATAAAGGAGAAGGCAAAACAGCTGGATTTGCTATTTGATTTTGAAAAAATAAATATTATTGACCCCTTAAATTCAGCCAATTTTGATGATTATAGCAATACACTTTATGAATTGCGTAAGCATAAAAATGTAGACAGGGCTATGGCACAAGACCTCATGGCAGATATTTCCTATTTTGGAACAATGATGGTCTACAAAGGAGATGCAGATGGCATGGTTTCGGGGGCTATTCATACCACTCAACATACTATAAGACCTGCACTTCAGTTAATTAAGACTAAACCCGATGTGTCTATTGTTTCCTCTGTGTTTTTTATGTGTTTGGAAGACCGGGTTTCTGTTTATGGCGACTGTGCAATAAATCCGAATCCGAATGCGGAACAATTAGCTGAAATTGCCATAACATCTGCGGCGACCAGTTTGGCTTTTGAGATAGAACCCAAAATTGCCATGCTTTCCTATTCTTCCGGAACTTCCGGTGCCGGTGAGGATGTAGAAAGAGTTCGTGAAGCTACACAGCTTGTTAAAAAAAGAGCTCCCTACTTGAAAGTCGAGGGGCCTATTCAATATGACGCTGCGGTAGATAGAACAGTTGGTAAAACTAAAATGCCTGATTCGGAAGTGGCCGGACAGGCAAGTGTTTTTATTTTCCCCGATCTTAATACGGGTAATAATACTTATAAAGCAGTGCAGCGAGAAACCGGCGCTCTGGCTATAGGGCCAATAATTCAAGGGCTCAATAAGCCCGTAAACGACCTAAGCAGGGGAAGTACGGTCAACGATATTTTTAATACAGTTATTATTACAGCCATACAGGCCCAGGCGTTATAATTTAATCATTTCAATGAATATCCTCATAATTAATTCAGGTAGTTCTTCTATAAAGTTTCAGTTAATGCATATGCCATCGGAAAGTGTTTTATGCTCTGGAATGGTAGATCGAATAGGTCTGGAAAACGGAAATTTGAATTATGTAAAGGAAGGTTATGAAGTTAATGAAAGACTTCAGGTTTCATCGCATAGAGAAGGATTGGAGCGGGTCATTCAAATGCTTCTGGAACCTGTTAATGGGGCCATAGGCGATGTAAATGAAATAGATGCTGTAGGTCACAGGGTAGTACACGGCGGAACAGCCTTTTCCAAGACTACTGTAATTACCAGAGAAGTAAAAGATAAGATTGCAGCATTGAGTCATTTGGCACCATTACACAATCCACATAACCTTGAAGGGATATTGATTTCAGAAGAATTATTTCCAAATGCCCAACAGGTTGCGGTCTTTGATACCGCCTTCCATCAGACAATTCCTTTAAAGTCGCGTAAGTATGCCATACCTAATAAGTTTTATACCGAGCATGGGATTCAGCTTTATGGCTTTCACGGCACCAGTCATAAATATGTAACAGAAAAAGCGATTCGTTTTTTGAATAAAACAACAACTAAGATTATTAGTATTCATTTGGGCAATGGTTGCAGTATTACTGCCGTGAAAAATGGAAAAAGTATGGATCATAGTTTAGGCTTTGCTCCTTCAAATGGTCTTATAATGGGATCCAGAAGTGGTGATATTGATCATTCCATGATTTTTTACCTCGTAGAATCGCTGGGTTATAGTTTACAGGAAGTAAATGAATTGCTCAATAAGAAAAGTGGAATGTTAGGCCTCACAGGTTACAGTGACTTGAGGGAAATTCAGGCTAAAGCTAACGAAGGAGATGCTCAATGCCAGCTGGCATTGGAAATGAATGCGTATAGGATTAAAAAATATATTGGTGCTTACAGTGCTGCAATGAATGGGCTGGATGCCCTTATATTTACTGCAGGTATAGGTGAAAATTCTGGTTATCTCAGGGAACTGGTTTGCTCTGAAATGGATTTTTTTGGTATTGAGATCGATATTGAGAAGAACAACCAAAAATCCTCTGATTTTAGGGAAATACAAAAAAAGTCTTCAGAGGTGAAAATTTTAGTCATTCCTACAAATGAGGAACTGGAAATAGCAAAGCAATCTTTTCAGCTATTGAACTCATAAAAATACGCATCTACATTAGATCTTTAAGGCTTCAATAACAAATGGGGCCTTACTAAATTATTACTTGGTATAATTCCTGAATTGGTTTCAATTTAAAATAAAATTATCATTGAAATGATAAAGATCATTTGGTAAAGAAAGTCTATGCCATAACTTAACCGATTATTAATATTAACCTAAAAAAGATTTATCATGTCAGACAACAGTAGTAATGTTTTGTTAGCTCTGTTAACAGGGGCAGCAATAGGAGCTGGTATAGGAATACTTTATGCTCCTGATGAAGGGATTAAGACCCGAAAAAAAATTAAAGATAAAGCACTTGAAACCAAGAATGATTTAACTGAACGTATTTCTCATGCTAAAGATGAACTCACTAAAGTAGCTGATCAGAAGAAAGAAGTTTTTGAACAAAAACTAGAAGATACTATCTCTACGATGAGTTATAAAGCGGATGAAATAATTGTTCAATTAGAACGCAAGCTTGAAGAGATCAGGAAGAAAAATGCACAATTACAGAAGTAGATTCTTATGGCTTTTGAAGGATTAAGACAAAATATTTCTGAATTAGACGAAAATGTTAGTTCCTATGTGGAGCATAGCATAGAATACGCCAGGCTCAAAAGTTTTAAGATCTCAATGGTTCTGGTCACCTATTTAGCAAAGGTTATTCTGGTAGGTACCATAGCTGTTTTGGCCTTACTGTTTTTGAGCATGGCGGCTTCTTTTGCAATTGGCAATGCAATGGACAACACTATCTATGGATTCGCGATAGTTGGACTTATTTATCTGATTCTTGGAATTATTGGCTACAGATTTAGGGATAAGCTAAATAAACCTCTGCTGAAAATGTTTTCTGAATACTTTTTTGAAGAACCATGAACAAAAAATACAACTCATTTAAGGAAATAGACGAGGATTTAAAAATTCTTGCACTTCAAAGGGAGATTAATAAGGAGTATACAAAACACAGCTTCCAGGAGCTTAAAACGTATTTTTATCCTTTTAATTTAATAAGAAGTTTTGATGGTTTTGTTGCCAGGGTAGCTGTACCCTTTATCTTGACAAAGGTTTTTAAGAGAAAAAGACTTGCTGAATAGCATTAATACAGAGGTTTAAAAATACCATAAGTGTATAAAGAACACCTATGGTATTTTTTTATGCTGTATTTTATTTTCATTAAATTTTGTTTACTAAATCTTCATCATGAGATAAGTTACTCATCCTGCTGCAACTAACTAATTAGATATAGAGTATCTTTGAACTAATAGCCATATTATGAAGATAGGATTAGTTTTGTCTGGAGGCGGATTCAGGGGAATTGCACATATAGGAGTTCTAAAAGCTCTTGATGAATATGGTTTACAGATTTCCCATATCGCTGGAACAAGTGCCGGGGCAGTTATAGGTGCCTTATATGCCGGCGGGTTGAAATGGAGCCAAATCCTTGAATTCATAAAGAAAGTGGATATTTTTAGTCTTAATAATTATGCAGTTGGCAAACCGGGATTTGTTGATACTGAAAAGTTATATGACCATTTCTCCGTGTTCTTTCCTGATGACAATTTTGAAAGCCTCAATATTCCTTTATACATCACGGCCACAGATATTTTGGAAGGGAGTTTAAAAGTATTTACGAAAGGAGAGCTTATCAGACCAATATTAGCTTCTGCAGCTTTTCCGGGAGTTTTTACGCCTGTAAAAATAGCCGGGTCCTATTATGTAGACGGCGGAGCGTTGAACAATTTTCCGGTTGATCTGATAAAAGACCATTGTAAAAATATTATAGGTGTTTATGTAAATCCTTTTCTAAAAGTAGAAATAGATCAGTTAAAACGCTCTTATAATGTCCTGGAACGTGCCTATCAGATAAGGGCTGCCAAGGATTCCCTCCCTAAGTTTAGGGATTGCACCCTTGTAATTTCACCCAAGGATTTAATTAATCATAGGACATTTTCCATAAAAGACATGGATACTGTTTTTAATTTAGGAT
>Ga0316201_10004525_pt1 | contig 10503 bp, 11 predicted proteins | sample CS6wburrow_MG_FD_204516 | JGI IMG/M metagenome (GOLD analysis project Ga0316201, IMG submission 204516) | Coastal sediment microbial communities from Delaware Bay, Delaware, United States - CS-6 worm burrow | ecosystem: Environmental > Aquatic > Marine > Coastal > Sediment | place: USA... | reverse complement strand
AAATCCATAGCTCTCATAGACTTCTGCAATCTCACCTTTCAACTCTATAGGATTTGCATCTAAATAATAAAGAATAGGTAGGCTACCAATCGAACCCAGAGCAATACCGATAATGGCGATGATAATCACCTCAATAAATACTATCCATGCCAGTTGCTTCTTGCCTGTTCCAATGGCGGCCATGATTCCAAATTCGTGTTGCCGTTCAGACAGCATCATTAAAACTGTACTGAACAAGCCAAAACCTATTATCATATATAAGATATATATCATAATCTTATTTCCGGCAGCATCCCCTTCCATAGTTTGTAATAACTCAGGCATCATTCCCTTCCAATCCATAACTGAATACTTAGAAGTATCGACTGCTGCTAAAAGCTGACTTTTAAGTTGTTCCAAATCTGCCCCTGGTGAAGACATGAGTGCCAGGTTTGTAATCATATCGGGCATACTCAACATATACTGCATTTCAGGGAGTGGCAAGTAAATCATGGATTTACTCAAATCAGGATTTCCCATTTCAACTATTCCCGCTACGGGGTATTTCCCATAGGCCGTTGCTGCGTGATAGCCCTGACCAATAATGAGAAGCGTATCGCCAATTTTCATTTGAAGTTTTTCAGCCACACCTTCTCCAATTATTACACTGGCATCAGCTTTATCAAACAGTTCGCCTTGCTGCATTCTATCTTTCAAATTATTGACAGCATCTTCACTTTCAGGATCAATACCCATCATCATCGCGGGTGCCGATTTTTCACCAGTAGATATCAAGGCAAAACTTTCTATGCGCGGCATGATATCGGTAATTCCTTTTACAGCTTCTACCTTCTTATACAGTTCCTCATCAACTACAATCGCATTATCCAACACCTTATCTTCCCAGTAACCATTACCATGAACCTGTAAATAGCCAGTAGTAAAACCAGCCATATTTCTGACCATGTTTCCATATACTCCCTCAAGTATTGCAAACATGATTACAGCGAATAGCACAGCAAAAAACATAGACCCAACAGTAATGAAGGTGCGCCTTTTATTGCGCCATAAATTGCGCCATGCTATTTTAAAATAAATCATTGTAAGCGTTTCATATTATTAGTGCTAAAAAAATCATCATCTATTGCCACGTCAAATTCAATGTCTTTATAAATCATGATGGTTTTGTTCCCTGGTTCGTCTTCCGGTATCATTACTAACTTACTAGCCATCATCCGTCCGCCCATATTCTTTATATCAGATGCCAACATGCTGTTGATGAGATATTCGTCTTCATCATAATTCTCAACCTTTAACTGGAGGTAATCTTTTTGGTCAACCCACACACGCACTTTCCCCCAAACAACAGCGGCATCAGGCTTTGGAACCATATCAATTATCCAACAAGTTCTCCCTTCAATAATCTCTTCCCCTTGAAAACTATGTGTATAGTCTTCTACAATTGAAAACTCATTCACTAAATCATCATTCGTAAAATCAGTCCCCATCCAGCTCTGCGACATCATGCTTGGAGGCAACTTGATAGTGCGTTCAATCGCAGGCACCCAATTCCAGACTTCCTTGTGTCTTTTCAGAAAAACAGTTCCCTTATCCTTGGCGGGGCCTGTAATTAAAACAACCGATAAATCATCTCCTTTACTCCACGACTTGAGGGTCATTTCCCGTTCCCAGGATGGACGTACAATTTGAATGGTCATCTCCGATTTTGAAGAATTCCCTCTTAGCACTTTGTCCGACTTTGCTATTACTTCCTTCGCCGTCTGAGTAAAAGATGATGTAGTTAAAGCAAACAAGAGCATTACAACTAAATTCTTCATAATTCATATTTTTTATATAAATATTTTTCAATCCGTTCAATTGGCAACTCTTTGCCTATTACCGCATAATCCAGCGAAACCCCATCAAACAAAACACCCAATGTCCAGGCTTCCATTTCCGGATCTTCATAGCCCATCTCTTTAAACAGAAGCATTAACCTTCCCAGATAATCTTCCATCTTCTTTTTCATAATATCATTGATAATTTGAAAGCTTTCCAATTCAAGCGCTAGCGGTATCATCATTCTTGATAAATGAGCTTGCTGATGAAGAAATTGAAATACCTGCTGAATCATATTTCGCAACTCAGATTTCGGATCTTCATCGTTACGACTCTCTGCCATCATTTGATCCCCTATAGAAAACAAATATTCGACGATACCATTCAGGATATCCTCTTTGGTTTCGAAATAATTATAAATCAGCCCTTTCGAAATCCCTGCCTTTTTCGAAATGTCGGCCACCGAAGTATTATGATACGTCTGTGCCGAAAACAACTCAATAGCCGCAAGAATTATCTTCTCTCTGCTCTTCCCTCTAATTGCTTCAAATTGTTTTGTTGTTCTAGGTGCCATATTTTTATTGACTAAACGGTCAGTCAAAAATAATGTTAAAACACCTAAAAGTCAAGCATTTGGCCAAACAATTCAATGTTTTTACCGTTTTAACCCTAACTCTAACAAGAATTATGATAAAGCATGCCCTATTTCTAGCAATACCATTATTGCTTATTTCTTGCGGTACCAGCAAGCTGATTATCCCTGCGCAAAACACTGCGGAGATTGATTTTTCAGAATATGAATTTTATGAGGTTATGCTTAAGAATGGAGGACAAGAACAATTGGAGATTGCCGTTATTAATAAGGATAACGACCAGACGACCAGCGGCTTTGGCCTAAACAAGAAGGGCGAAGCAAGTATTGCAGTTGCTGGGAATGGAAAATTAGTCATTAAAAATCCGGGAGACTCCCCAGCAACTGTCCGTTTTATTACGAAAATACATGACCCTGTTACTGTTGATGCAAATGAAGAAACTTACATCAGATTCACCCTCGCAAATAACAGCAACGAAGATATTCCACTGATAATCCCAACCGTAATGAATCCTAACCTATCGCCAAACTCCAGAAGTGGGGTTGACTTGCGCATTGGTCAGGAAATACTGTTTAAGTCAGGTACAAAAAAGTATGTGTTGCTTACTGTAGATGAAAACATCGAAAATGGAGCTGTGCTTGATGTTGCCAAATTGTTATCAGAAAAGAAAAAAGAACTGGGTTTAAAATAATCAAATCATGAAAAGATTATTCAGCTTTTTAACAGCCATTGTTCTTAGCATTGCTATTGTAATTGCAAGTACGCCCGAAGGCAACGTCTCCTTTACGCTGCGCAATGGTTCAGCAACTTCCATTCCTTTAAAGATTGAAAACGTAATGAACCCCAACCTTTCACCATTCTCTAATAGTGGAGTAACATGCGAAGAAGGAACCAAAATTTTCTACAAGAGAAAAGGGAAATGGATAGAGATTCTGGTGGTAACTCCCGAATTAGAAGGTGAGGTTATCCAGGTCAATCAACTGCTCAAGGAAAAGGGTCTTCGTTAATTAACCAGCATTACGCTTTTCATTCTACTTTGGTTTGATTATTGCAAGGATTACCTTAGCATCAAATCAGCTGAGAAATGAAAAAGGTTATGTTTGTTTTGGCCTTAACTATTGGCCTAACTGCACTTCAGGCTCAGGAATCCACCTATCCGACTAAGAATCTTAAATACGACTTCTTCAGTCCGGTAGCCGGTTGCCTAGGCTTTAGTTATGAAACATGGTTCAAGAAGGGAACCACATTAGAAATAGATGCTGGTTTTATCGGTGTTAAACTGGATAATTACTTCAATAGCGATCAATTTATTGGTGCTTATGCGTCTATTGGACCTCGCTTTTATTTCAAATACGATGAGATTGAAGGAATTTATAATTACAATGATTTTAACGGTTTTTATATCAAGCCTTCCCTGTTATTCAATTACTTCAATTACACAGACACATACGAGCATTTTACATATACTGAAGATGAATTTGGTAACTATACCGAATCGTGGACTACCTATGATGTAAGCGGAGATGATTTCTCCATTTCACTATTAATGGGCTTAGGTCACCAGTGGATAATTCGCGATAAAATTTCACTTGATTTATGGTTCGCTTTAGGTTATGGAGGAAGCTGGGTAAGTGCTGATACAGAAAACCTTCCTGCTGATAATTATTATGATGAAAACTCCCCTTTTAAGTACAGCCATGTGCGTTTGGGGGATTCGCCAATGATTTTTGATGGCGGCTTGGGCATAGGATTCCTAATCAATTAATCATTCAAATAACACCTTAAAATAAAAGGGGATGTGCAAGCACATCCCCTTCTTTTATTTACAGTGTAAAGCTTACATCGCAGCTGCAAACTTCTCAGCTACTTTACTCCAATTAATTACATTGAAGAAAGCATTGATATAATCCGGTCTGCGGTTTTGGTAATGCAAGTAATAAGCATGTTCCCAAACATCCATTCCAAGAATCGGCGTTCCTTTCACATCAGAAACATCCATCAGTGTATTATCCTGGTTTGGTGTGCTGGTCACCATCAATTTCTTTTCAGGTGTAACAATCAACCATGCCCAACCTGAACCAAAACGAGTTGCTCCGGCTGCGCTGAATGCTTCCTTAAACTTTTCAAATCCACCTAAGTCGCGTTCTATAGCGGCCGCCAAATCTCCAGTAGGAGTTCCACCTGCATTTGGAGCCATCACTTCCCAAAATAAGTTGTGGTTATAAAATCCGCCTCCATTGTTGCGAACTCCACCAGATATCTTTCCAACATTCGCAAGAATATCCTCTATGCTTTTGCCTTCCCATTCAGTACCGGCAATGGCGTTATTTAAATTGTTAGTGTAAGCAGCGTGGTGTTTGTCATGATGAATTTCCATGGTACGGGCGTCAATATGCGGTTCAAGAGCGTCGAATGCATATGGTAACGCCGGAAGAGTAAATGCCATAATTTTTTTGTTTTACTAGGTTAATCAATTGATTCTGTTACTATATCAAGATGCAAAGGTAAGAGTTCAGATGCAGATGAGCCTTTAGCAGTTATTGGTAATCAAATTATTTCACGTTGTTTTGCAACTATAGTATTTATTAAAAATTAAACTGGTTTTCTACTCAGGAATCTGATGATCATAACTCAGAACACGCTTTAACTTCCAATCTCCATCCTCAAAAATCCACAAGTGTGTGAACCTCGCAGTATTCGATTTGTGTGCGTCTTCGCCTTTGTACTGCTGATAAAAATCGTGAATTCCATTCTGAATGGCTCCATAGGGAACTTGATTATTGTCATTATACAAGGGGAAAATCTCCATAGATTCTTCTTGCAGAACTCTCCATGTTTTGAAAGGTAAATCGTGCATACCATTAATACTATTCAGAAATTCATTTTTTGAATCAGTCAATCCATGTTCGTCGTGATAAAATTCAAAATCCTGAGATAATAATGATGCAACTTGCGCTGTATCTATTTGATTAAATCCTATTTGAAAGAGCAGACTGTCTTTTTCTGTTATCAAATTAAGTAGAGCTTCAGTTTCTGGCAATGAAACATTCATCTCTGAGTTGTTAGCTCGATTGTTTGAATCGACCTCACTTGTACAAGCGTATAATGCTAAGAACAGCACTAATAATGTTATGCTCAGTTTGTTCAAAATCATAAACTCTAAATGACCTAAACTATTGAGACAATTCTGTTTCGTGATTACGGTCTATTTCGGTCATGGTATATTTGTAGAGCATTATTCCCGAAAAAATCAAGGTAGGTAGTAATAACAACAATCCTGTAAATAATAGCTTTTTCGCATCAGCATTAAAGGTTGGGAATTCATTGAATTCAGACATTAATGCCATCAACATATAAATTGAAACCAAAATCATAAGGCTTGAAATTACTTGTCCAAGAATTCGGATTGGGTAAATAATCTGAATGATTAAAACTACTGTTAAAGCAATTGCAATCGGATTGAATAAAACCCCAACCGATATCCAGTAAAATATCACTCCTGCAATCAAAAGGTATTCCGGTAGTTTAAGAAGAATCTGTCCCGCCTTGGTCATAGGTAATATGGTTTAGTTTTCTTGTTTGCATTCTCGCAAATGCTAAATTTAAACGAAATCTTTTCTTGTTGAGTATTCCATCGGAGAGCTAAAAGTGACTTCCTAGCCGGGATGGCAGCGGCAGCTCCCGCAAGATGATTGTTGTTTTGCGCAGCACTATTTCGTAAAAGCGGGACTACAGCGTACAGCCCGACCAATGTGAATTAATAGCAGGCAGTGAATTGCTCCTTATCGTTTACCCTTAAAAAAATTGGTCAATAGGGCACTGCATTTTTCAGCCTCCACATTTCCGAGGATGGTAGTTTTAGGATGGAGTACTTTTTCAAAGCGACTAAAACCCAACTTAGGATCTGATGCTCCAAATACGAGGCGACCTAGTTGGGCCCAAAAAATTGCCGTTGCACACATGGTACAAGGTTCGAGAGTGACATATAAGGTGCAGTCCTGCAAATATTTGGAGCCAAAATGATTGCAAGCTGCTGTAATGGCCTGCATTTCGGCGTGTGCAGTTGGGTCGTGAAGGCGCTCAACTAAGTTATGAGCACGCGCAATGATTTGACCGTTGCTCACAATTACAGCGCCAACAGGAACTTCGTCCTGCTCCAATGCCTGCTCAGCAAGCTTTATCGCCTGTTGCATGAAATACCCATCGGGATTTGATAAAAGACCCATGCGGCGAAGTTAGAAAGAGTTGATAATCTCCAAAGAGTAGGGAAGCTAGAGGCAAAAAAAAGTCCCGCAAATTTTGCAGGACTTTCTTTTTAAAAGTAGTGCTCCATTGGAGCGGTACTTTCGCTGTACCTTTTGATTCGGTCTACTACTTGTTGAGAAGGAGAAACCCTTGCGCTATCTAATTGGCGCTGAGTGTCTAACAGCATTTCGTACTGTTCCATCAACTCCCAATCTGTGCGAAGGGTTGCAGAAATTTCTTTCGATTCTTCCGTACCTGTTTCGCCGTAAATAAACCTAATCAGTTGATCTTGAGTAACTGTTTTAATCATTCAGTCAGTTTAAGGTGAATAAATACGCTGCCGCAGCAACACACCTTAAACGACCATTATTTAAAGACTATTGTATCAGATACTAATATTTTTTTCAGTCATCATTTTACGGATGTTAATCAACGCATATCGCATCCTGCCTAATGCAGTATTAATGCTCACATCGGTCATTTCGGCAATCTCCTTGAAACTCATGCCAGAGTAGTGCCTCAACACCAATACCTGACGCTGCTCTTCGGGTAAACTATTAACCAAACTGCGCACCTTGCTGGTGGTATTGTCGTGAATTAAGTTCTCCTCAATACTCTTGTCCTGAAAACCCAGCACATCGAATATATCGTAGCCATCGCCTGTTGTAACTATAGGCATACGCTTATTTCTCCTAAAATGATCAATACAAAGGTTGTAGGAAATCCGCATCACCCATGGCAAAAACTTGTCTTGCTCGCGGTAGCGTCCGGAACGTAAGGTATCAATGACCTTTACAAAGGTGTCCTGGAATATATCTTCAGCTAATGCTGCATCCTTCACTGTAAAGAGAATAGATGAGTAGATTTTATCGCGATGACGATTAATTAAAACTTCAAGAGCAGTTTCGTCTCCTGAGATGTACATGGTGACAAGCTTCTTGTCAGGCATAGATTGAACTTGCATAAACTTAAGGTTAGTTGCGTAAAAAACTTCAAAATGTGTTAGTGTAGAAGTTGTACCTTATAAGCAAGTTCTGTTAGAGTCGTTGTAATTTTGTGTTATCAAAAATAGAATTGTTCTCGGATTTTCAAAAACAATACCGTTAAATGTACGGTTAAAGTTTCTTAAATGTTTCATTTGTTCAAATTCGAGCCTATTTTTTTTCAATTCTATAACAAAGATTGCAAAAAGCGTGCCTTCGATTAAATAAAACCTCCATTCATTGAAAAAAGTTAAATCTTCATTAGTTCAAGACTCTAGTATTTTTATAAAGGGAGCACGCGAACACAACCTTCAAAACGTTGATGTTTCCATTCCAAAAAACAAATTAGTGGTGGTTACAGGAGTGAGCGGATCGGGAAAATCGTCTCTTACCATCGACACCCTATCCGCCGAAGGACAGCGCCGTTACGTGGAAAGTTTGTCCAGTTATGCCAGGCAATTCCTGATGCGCCTCAATAAACCCGATGTCGACTACATACAAGGCATCTGCCCCGCCATAGCACTAGACCAGAAAACCACAACCAGAACTACAAGATCAACTGTTGGCACATTGACCGAGGTATATGATTACCTCCGTTTGCTGTTTGCCAGGGTTGGAAAAACCATTTCACCAATTAGTGGTGAGGAAGTAAGGAAACATAGTGTTGCAGATGTTGTGGACCATTTCTCGGCAATGGAAGAGGGGAAAAAAGTGTACATCACTGTTCCAATTACTAAACAGGACGATAAAACCCTGCGCGAAACAATCTCAATTCTTCATCAAAAAGGGTTTAACCGAATTCTTGTGAATGATGAAATGGTAAAGATTGAAGCCCTGCTGGAGGAGGATATCAGTTTCAATAAGAAACAAACCATTGAATTGCTGGTGGACCGTTTGGTGAGCAAAGGAGAGGATGATGAGCAGCTTCAAAGGGTTGCCGATTCTGCAGATGCAGCATTTTATGAGGGACTTGGCGAACTCACTGTGAAAGAAGAAGGTGTAGAACCGATAATTTTTAGCAATAAGTTTGAGGCTGATGGGATGATGTTTGAGGAACCCAATCCGGATTTCTTTAATCAGAATAACCCTTATGGTGCCTGCAAACGATGCGAAGGTTTTGGAAGTATTATAGGTATAGACCCAAACCTTGTGGTTCCCGATGCAGGCAAAAGTATCTATCAGGGAGCTGTCGCTTGCTGGAGAGGTGAGAAAATGAAAACCTGGCTTACCCGCCTCGTCGATACTGCCGCGCTTTTTGACTTCCCTATTCACAAACCATACAATCAGCTTACAAAAGCCCAGCAGGATTTAATATGGAGTGGCAACGAATATTTCAGCGGCTTGGATGAGTTCTTTAAAATGCTGGAAGAAAACGCATATAAGATTCAATACCGAGTAATGCTGGCCCGATACAGGGGAAGAACTATTTGCCCGGAGTGCAACGGAAGTAGAATACGTCAGGATGCAGCTTATGTGAAAATTAATGGCAAAAGTATTGGCGAATTGCTCGATTTGCCGATTGATAAATTAGCCGAATTCTTCAGAACTATCGAATGGACTGAAACTCAACTAAAAATAGCTAAGCGCATAATGGTCGAGATTAATGCTCGCTTGGGTTATATGCTGGATCTTGGATTGGGCTACCTCAACTTGAATAGAAAATCGAATACACTTTCAGGTGGAGAAACCCAGCGCATCAACCTGACAAGAACCCTAGGTAGCAACCTTACCAGTTCATTGTATATACTGGATGAACCAAGTGTAGGTCTCCATCCGCGTGATACTGAACGATTAGTGCGCGTGTTAAAGCAACTGCGCGACCTTGGCAATACGGTGGTAGTGGTTGAACATGAGGAAGAGGTGATTAAAAGCGCCGACCATCTTTTAGATATTGGACCCTTGGCTGGTATACATGGAGGGAAATTAGTTTACTCAGGCGCATATGCTGATATAGATAAGGAAAAAGAAAGCCTGACCGCCGGATACCTGAACGGCTCGTTGAACATCCCGGTTCCCAAAACCAGAAGGAAGCCAAGAAACTTCATTCATATTCAAGGAGCTAGTATGCATAACCTGAAAAATGTTCAGGCACGTATCCCATTGCATAGCTTAAGTACCGTTACTGGCGTGAGTGGCTCGGGTAAAACAACTCTGATAAAACATCAACTTCTTCCAGAATTAAGAAGACTGCTTGATAGTGATGATCAGTTCAACGAATCAAAACTGATTAGTGGTGACTGGAAGTCGGTGACCCAGGTTGAAATGATAACACAAGACCCAATTGGGAAGTCGAGCCGAAGTAACCCTGTGACATATGTCAAGGCATATGACGCCATCAGAGAGTTGTTCTCATCTCAACCACAATCCAAAGCAAAGGGCTTTAAACCAAGCCATTTTTCATTCAATGTTGATGGTGGTCGTTGCGAAACATGCAAAGGCGAAGGTGAAATTGTTGTTGATATGCAGTTTCTTGCAGATGTGCACCTTGTATGCGACGAATGCAACGGGAAGCGATTTAAGGAAGAAGTTTTAGATGTAACATACAATGGCAAAAATATTTCTGAAGTATTGGGTTTAAGTATTGAAGAAGCCATTGAGTTTTTTGCGAAAGAGAAAGATATCATCAGCAAGTTACAATCGCTATTCGATGTTGGTTTAGGATACGTACAACTCGGTCAAAGCAGCAGCACTTTAAGTGGTGGTGAAGCCCAGCGAGTTAAACTAGCCAGCTTCCTAAACAAAGGAAAAGGAAAAGAACATATACTCTTTATTTTTGATGAACCTACAACTGGTCTACACTTTCACGATATCAATAAATTGCTAATTGCTTTTCAGATGCTTGTCGAAAACGGGCATAGCATTAT
>Ga0316201_10004524_pt1 | contig 10505 bp, 4 predicted proteins | sample CS6wburrow_MG_FD_204516 | JGI IMG/M metagenome (GOLD analysis project Ga0316201, IMG submission 204516) | Coastal sediment microbial communities from Delaware Bay, Delaware, United States - CS-6 worm burrow | ecosystem: Environmental > Aquatic > Marine > Coastal > Sediment | place: USA: Delaware... | reverse complement strand
TATGGTTCCGTCTGGAGCTCTATACCAATCCTCACCGAAGATACTTCTGTATTCTTCACCTACAACTGCTCGTACTTGAGGAGTAGTAAATCCACCTAAGAATATATTATCAACACCTTCAGCTAATGCTGTTACAATATTTGTAAACTTTGTAAAGTTAACCACAAAATCCCACTGAAAATCTTCAGATTTTAAAGGGGTAGCATTTAAGCTGATCTCAATACCCTTAGACTCCATGGAGGCAGCATTTAAAAATACAGACGCAAATCCAGAAGAAGCTGCGATTGGAACGTTCATTAACAAGTCTGTGTTTTTATTGTTGAAATAGGTAAAATCAACACCTAATCTGTTTTTGAAAAATCTTAGATCTGCACCAACTTCCCAAGATTCTTGTGTTTCGTGTTTTAGATCTGGATTTCCTAAAGCTCTCCCGACCGAAAACCCAGTTTGACTTTGATAGGGAAACCCTACTCCCGCAGTCCAGCCATCAGCAGTTCCGGCAGCAACGAATACATTGGTTGTACTAAATGGTGGTGCAATATTTGCTGTTTTTGCGGCTGAAGCCCTTAGTTTACCAAAGGATAAAACGCCACCTTTCATACCTTCGAGTTGTGAGAACACAAAACCTAAACTTGCAGAAGGATAGAAGGCAGAACGGTTTTGTTCCGGCATTGTAGTTGCCCAGTCATTTCTACCTGTAATACCCAAAAAGAGCATATCCTTATAAGATAGTTGAAGATCTGCAAATACTGCCATCGTTTTAAATCGATTAAAAACGTTGCTATTAGTCGTGTTATTACTAGTATTATTTAATTGATAAAAATCGGGTATAGATAAACCAGTTGCATTTCCAAACAACCATTTGCTATAAGATGAATAGAAGTTGTTACCTAAGGTTAATTTTGCATTAAAGTCTTCTGTAATATCTGTCTGGAAATTTAAAAGTAAATCTGAATTCACAATGCTTTGGAAATCAAAATATTCATCAGTATATCCTGTTGGATTTCCTCGTGATCCTATTTTAAATTTATTCAGCCATCTTGTAGTAAAAAAGTCTATTCCGCCATTATAGCTCAAACTGAACCAATCTGTAAACTTCATATTCAAATTCACACCTCCGACGAATCGGTTAATATCTTCATCATATGAAATATTATTAGCAACCCAATAAGGGTTGTCATAACCACCACCATTTCGGTAGTTTCTTTGAGTACCGTCTGCAAACTCATAACCAGCGCTGTTATCAAAAGTAGTAGCTGTTCTTAATAGACCTAACATAATACCAGAAACATTCGAACCTTTTTGAATTTGAACGGCCCTTGAATTGGTATATGCCATATCTGCCCCAAAAGTAGCATTCTCTGATAATTTTGTTGTAGCATTCAAACGAAGTGTAGTTCTACCATATAGGTTATTAGGAATGATACCTTCTTGTTCCAGGTTAGAAATAGAGAAGAAATAATTACCTTGATCACTTCCATTAGCTATACTAAAGCGGTTATTACTTTGTGCTCCGTGTTGGAAAAATTCATAAGGATCATAGTATTTCGCAGGATTTCCATTTCCTGTTCCGGCTGGAACTAAACGTCCGAATGGATCCCATTTATAAGATGTATCTCCGTCATATTCCAAACTTGAGATTTCAGGTCCCCAAGAAGATGCATTTCCACCTTGCCAGACACCGTTATTTCCTTGAGCATATTTCTTTTGTCTTGCCGGTAATTGAGACACCATATCAATTCCGTAAGAACTATGGAAATCAATTTTTCTTTGTGTAAGGTTTCTACCACTTTTAGTTGTAATAATAATGGCACCATTTGCTGCACGTACACCATATAATGCTGTTGCAGCACCACCTTTTAATACTGAAAGAGATTCAATATCATCAGGGTTAATGTCAATAGATCGGTTAGATGTGTTTGTTCCCCCAACTCCACTACCTCCACCACCTGTAATGATGGGCATACCATTTACTACGAATAAAGGTTGGTTATTACCTGTAATGGAAGATGATCCTCTAATAGTAATAAATGTAGAGGATCCGGCTTCACCAGATGAACTAACAACTTGCACACCAGATGTTGCTCCTGCCAATGAGTTAACGATATCGGCATTTGGTTTTGTGCTGATTTCTTCAGCACTCACACTTTGAACATTGTATCCAAGTTCTTTTTCTCTTCTGGAAATACCTACAGCTGTAACTACGACCTCTTCAAGGACGTTGTCAGCTTTTAACACTACATTGATTGAGTTAGAAACTCCAATAGTAACTTCTTGACTGGACATTCCAACAAAACTGAATTGCAGCACATCACCAACATTGGCTTGAATGCTGTAGTTACCGTCAAAATCAGTTTCTGTACCTGAAGTGGTGCCTTTAATTACTACACTTACTCCTGGTAATGGGCCTGATTCATCTGAAACTGTACCTGTAATAGTTCTCTCCTGTGCATTTAGTAACGAAATACTAAACAATACAAAAAAGAAACATAAATTGTAAAACTTACATTTCATAAGATAATTATTTGAATTAATATTAGTTTATATAAAGAAGCCAAACAAAAAAGTCTTGAAAAACAAATTAATTCAAATAATTACCTTTAATGAAAACACAACAAAGTTTAGTGGAATAAATTTGCATAATGTTTATGAAGGTACTAATGTCATCCAAAAACTTTTATTGCTTGGCATTCGAATACGAAGAAAGCTTGTTATGGAAAGAAACATGTTATCGCTTAAAAACATTAACAAATAAGCCGTTAAAAGTTTACAAAGTCCTTTTAATATCAAATGTAATGAGGTGTTAAACTATAGCTTTTAATTAACGATGACGAATAAAAGAAAACAAAAGGTCCTTAATAGTTTAAAAAATTTACTCATTATCATTTTAAATGAAAATAGGTAAACTGTTATTGTTGATTTTTCAAAAGAGAAAAGAATCTAAAACTTTAATTGTTAAGCATTCTAACTTATATGGGAAAGTTGAATTTTAGAAAATCAGATATTGAATAAAAAATTAAATTTACATACCGTCTAATATTTATTAACCTGTTAATATATATGGTCTAATACGCTTGCTTTTGTCCAAGTTTAAATCCGGTAGGGGTAACTCCCGTAAATTTTTTAAAAGCTTTATAGAATGAAACTCTATTATTAAAACCACATGCATATAGAACTTCCGTGATATTTAAATTATGATCATTTCTTAGTAGTTTTTTAGCCTCGCCAATTCTGTAATGATTGATGAAATCGAAAAAGCTCGAATCAAAATGTTCGTTAATTATTTGAGAAGTATGATGTCTTGATAAATTTAACTTTTCCGCCAAGTCGTCTAATCTTAATTCACTATTTAGATAGGGTTTATCAGATTGCATATACGTTAACAATTTAAATTTTAATTCTAAAGAATATTTCTTAGTTAATCCCGTCCTTTGATACTTAATAAACGGAATAACCTTATCCATGGAAAGTCCACTAAAAACACTAGGCTGCATAAAGCTAAAAAAAGTAACTAGTCCTATAAAGAAAATCATTAAAAATCCTATGAAATAATCATATCCCATTTCAATAAAACCGTAATATTTAAGAATAAAAAATGATGTAAATGAGATAACATATCCTAAATAGGAAAATACTAACCAAGTCAACCACCGTTTATTATTTAGACTTGTTAAATTATTTTTTAGAAATTTAATGATCAATGAAAAATATAATAGCATTATTCCTATATATATTTTAATAAAATGGGGCGAGAAATAATAAACTTTATCAGTCCAACTGTCTTCTTTTAACCAAACCATTTTTCTGTCAATATCAGCAAGAAAATAAGGTGAAAAGTTAATTAAATAGAGTAGAAATGGTACAAAATGTATTATGTCAGAAAGCCTAAACTTTTTTTTAGTCACGGCCCTTCTAATATAAAGGTATAGAATTGGGCCATATAAAATCCATGTGGCAATATTCGTAAATAATAGCGAAATGAAGTCTCTAGTAAAGAGTTTATTAGACCAGAATAATACATTAAAAAAAATATTATATGCAAAAAGTAATAGATAAACTCCGAATATAACATTAGCAATTTTATCTCCTTTCTTTTTTAAAAAAAATAAGCAAGCCAAAAAAGTAGCCTGAAAGGAAAAAAATAAGAATATAGTTTCTAAAAAATTCATTATAAAACTTTTTTAAATAAAATTACTTTAAAAACCGTATTTAAGTGTAAATACTTATAAGTATATATAAATAATTAATTAAACATATCTAAATAAATTTAAAATCTGATATCAAATGTGATATTTTAGATAATTAGTGATGTTTCATTCTATTTATATAATATATTCTTTAGTTGTGATTTTAATAATTCTGTGTCTAAGGTCTTACACAATAGGAAAGAAGTTAAATTAGAAATATAAACGAATCCATCTAATATTGGGAGTATTTGTAGTTTTCTTTAATGATATTAATTTTTTTGATTACTCGAAATTTTACATTATTCAAACGTAGAGTAACTATCATCAATTCCTTTTGAATTAACTCGATAATTAAAGAGTAGATATTTAGTTAATAGCATAAATTTTCGACCTTCAAGAATATATAGAAATTATGACATGTCTGTATATAATAAATAACAGTTCACTGCAAACCAATAGCTAAATGACTTGAGGTTTTATTACAGAGTATTTTATAATGCGTTTATAAAATTTACTTTAATTACCCCCACAGAATATAAATTACAGCGAGATAAAGGGTCCTAATTATAGCTATTCTTCTTTACTTATAAATTTTTGATAATATATTAGTTAAAATTTGTTAATTCGAGCTAACACTTATAAAGATTTACAACATAATAAAAAAAATAAATTTCTTTTGTAATGAAATTTAAATTGAACTCTAATGAAAAAAATTCTGCTATTATTAATATTGGCATGTATGTCAAGCATTGTCTACCCTCAAAGGGCTTATCAAACAGCATTAAAAAATGGTGATTATAATGTGGTATTAACAAAAGCTAATAAAGCTTTAAAAGAACATCCTTCGGACTCAATTGCTCATTATGTTCTAGGGCTCACTTACACACAGTTAAAAGAACACAATAAGGCAATTGAGAATTTATTAAAAGCAAAGAATAATGGGCTTAATTTTTTTTATGTGCAGTTGAATTTGGCCAAAAATTATGCTGTATTAAACCAGAAAGATGACGCACTATTTGAGCTACAAGCTGCAGCAAATACAGGTCAACTTTTATATTCTGAAATAGAAAGCCCAGAATTTGAAACATTAAAAGTTAATGAAGATTTTTTAAAGATAAAAAAGCAAGTTTACAATGCTACATTTCCTTGTAAAGAAGATGCTCACTTTAGGCGTTTTGATTTTTGGGTGGGCGAATGGGAAGTTTTTGCTGCAGGGGGGAAAGGCCCTAAAATTGCTAATAGTAGCATAACCTTAACAAATGGTGATTGCGGTATTCTTGAAAATTATAGGCCATTGGGCGGTAGAGCTGGAGGAAACTCAATTAGTTATTATGATAGTGCTGATAAAAAATGGAAACAGAATTGGGTGGCAGGTGGTAGTGTGTCACATTATGTAGAACCAGATAATCCTACAGATGGCCAAATGCAAATTATTGCGCCTTCAATAACACCTCAAGGGAATCCAAGTTTATTGCGAATGACTTATTACCTGAATGATGATAAAACCGTGAGGCAATTTATGGAGTCATCTTCTGATAATGGAAATACATGGACAGCCATTTTCAATGGTTTATATAAACCGAAACCTGATGAAAAACGATAATATTGATAAACAGTTTCATATTGTTTTAGGAATACTTTTAATCTTTATTTTAATATTGTTGGTTGTTAGTTTAATTCTAATAATATGAACAAATTAATAACTCTGCTTTGCTTATTAATAATTTCGTTTTCTATTTCATATAGTCAACAAAAATTTAGTGATAAAATCATTAAAACAGATTTTAATATTTTATTTGTTGGTAATAGCCTTACTTATACCAATAACCTGCCAGAACTAATAAAGAAGAGTGCCAAATTGCAAGGAATAAAAATTATTTATGAAATGATTGCATTTCCAAACTATGCTATAATAGATCACTGGAATGATGGAAAAGTTCAAAAATTAATAGCAAGCGAAAAATATGATTTTGTTATTATTCAGCAAGGACCTTCTTCTCAAATTAATGGTAGGGATATACTTATTGAAATTGGCAAAAAATATCGTAGTTTATGTGAATTAAATAACACCAAACTTTGCTACTTTATGGTTTGGCCTTCTTTAAATTACTATCATACATTTGATGATGTCATAAAAAATTATAAAGATGCTACCTTGATTAATAACTCAATATTGCTTCCAGTAGGTGAAGTATGGAAAGATTATTTTGACAGAACGGATGATTTTCAATATTACGGCTCAGATGGTTTTCATCCTTCTATGAAAGGTAGTAAAATAGCTGCAAAAGTAATTGTTCAATATTTGTTTCTAGAATAAAAAAATGGTTAAAACTATTTCCAACAACGTATATAATTAATTACTGGTTCTGTGCGTACTCGGAAAATCTTACAGATTTTCCTAAGGTTCAGTTTAAACGGATATTTGTTAGTGATCAAAAGTTATGGAACAGTTTTTAATAAAAATTCTAACATTAATAATTTTTTTCTTTATTCAATTAATCCAACATTTAAACGTTTATAACTTAACGTGTAATAATCTCCAACAAACCAGAAGAATTCATGCAACAGGCAAATAAAAAAATAACCATTCATATTGCAGACGATCATCAAATTATTATTGATGGCCTGATGGCTATCTTCGAATTCGAAAGCGATATTGAAGTAGTTGGCTATTCATTAAATGGACAACAAGTACTCGATTGGTTTCTGCATAATTCGGCTGATATATTGTTATTAGATATAAATATGCCGGATATTTCAGGATTAGAGGTAATGCAAGCTTTAAAGAATTATAAAACAATTCCCAGGGTTATTATTTTATCTAGTTATGATAACTATAAATTGATCAAAGATGTATTAAAACTAGGCGCCCAAAGTTTCGTTCCTAAGAAATCTGCAGGAGAGCACATTGTTCATGCCATTCACACCGTTTCACAAGGGGGGCAATATTTTACTGATGAAGTGAAAGAAAAAATGATGAGTGCTTTAATGAACAAAGAAGACACCGAAGAAGAAAATCTTGAAGGAGAATTGATTAATTCTCTTACAAAAAGAGAACTAGAAATTCTTAAACTCATTGCCCAGCAGCAAACTACAAAAGATATTTGCAAAACATTATTCATTAGCCCAAGTACAGTTGAAACACATCGAAAAAATCTTCTCAAAAAAATTAAGGCCAAAAATAGTGTTGGATTAGCACTTTTTGCGCTAAAAAATAATATTCTCTAAATTCTTAGCGGTTAGATACCGTCTTTTTGTTAAATTTATTTTTTTTAATAATCTACCAAAATTATTTACTTATTAAATAAATGGACATTGCCTATTTACAAATTTTGTTACTTCTGCTGCAATGTGCCATCATAGCAGTACTGCTACTATTTTTATTTAGATTGCGAACAATTTTTGGCTTAAGTTTATTACTTATCACCCTTGGTGTATTCCAGTTTATACAAGTCTTTTTAACCAGTACACTCTCTATTGAAATATATTCTGGCTATCAGGTGTCACCGGGTTCAATGGTGTTGTTTACTGGGAGCTTATTTGCTGTATTATTAGTTTACCTTCGTGAAGATACTCTTAAGGCCAGAAAAATAATATATGCGCTATTTATTGCCAACGTTATAATTGGATTGTTACTTGTAATTTTTAGTTTTTTAATTAATGGTGTTTTTGTAAATAATGTTTATAATTTACCCGTTGAATTCTATTCTCAAAACACAAAAATAATTTTTGTAGGAACGTTATTATTACTGCTGGACGGTTACGCAATAGTCTTTCTCTATGAATTCCTGTCTAAATACATTAAATGGTTATTTCTAAAAATGCTATTAACCATGGTAGTTGTTCTTAGTATGGACACATTATTTTTTGCCGTAGGTGTTTTTGCGGGGGCTGAGACATTTCAATCGATATTGATCTCAGGCATTGTTTCTAAATCTGTGGGGGCTTTTATTTATTCTTCTATATTTTCTGTTTATTTAATATACATCGAAAAAAAGTCGTTAGAAATTGATGACGGGCATGCTTCCTTTACAGATATTTTTCGTGACTTAACTTTCCGTGCAAAATACGAAGATGTTCTCAAAAAAATGAGAATAAAAACTGAAGAATTACAAGAAACTCAAGATATTGCACAGCTAGGAAGCTATGTCTTGGATCTTAAAACCAACTCCTTTGAAAGTTCACCTGTTTTTGACAGAATATGCGGCCTAACCGATAAAAAACTTAAAACGCACGAATATTATAGAAATATTATACATCCTGACGATCTGGATTTAAACGATCGATACTATTTAGAAAGTATTAGAACTAAAAAACCTTATAATAGAAAATATCGAATTTACCGCAACAATGATCATGAATTAAGGTGGATAAGCGAACAAGGACGGGCTATTTATAATAAAGGTGAACTGGTAAAATTCAAAGGAACTATACAGGATATAACCGATCAGAAATTCAATGAATTCACTTTAAAAAAACAAAATGAAGAATTAAATAACTTAAGTAAGGAGTTATCGGTAAAAAACGAATTGTTGCTGGAAAGCGAAAGAAAATTTAAGAATCTCTTCGCTAAAAGTCCCATCTCTTTATGGGAAGAAGATTTTTTTATCGTTAAAAAGTTAGTAGATAAAAAGAAAACCGAAACTAGCGATTTTGAGCAGTATTTAAATGATAATCCCGATTTTGTAGCAGAATGTCTTGCTAATATAAAAATATTGAATGTAAATGATGTTACACTAGAGTTGCTGGGCGTTTCAAATAAAGAAGACCTAATTACTCATTTAAGTAATAATTTTAATCCAAAATCTTACGAAACATTAAAAAAAGAACTGATTGCATTAGCCGAAGGTAAAAAAGAATTTGCCGGCGAAACTCAATTTACTCGAAGTGATGGTGAGATTATAACCACGTTGATAAAATTTGTCATCATCAACAATGATTATTCCAGAGCCATTATATCAATTGTCGATATCACAGAATTATCTCAAGCAAAAGATAAATTAGAAGAAAGTGAAAAAAAATTCAAAAGTCTATTTGATAAAAATCCCGTTTCCTTATGGGATGAAGATTTTTCTAAAGTAAAACGGTTGTTAACTAAAAAGCAAGCTAAAACAAATGATCTTAAAAATTATTTCGACCACAATCCTGAGTTCGTATTAGAGTGCATTTCGAAATTAGAGGTATTAAATGTAAATGACAAATCATTAGAATTACTAGGGTATAGTAGTAAAGAAGAATTATTAACCAATCTAGATAAAATTTTCAGTGAAAGATCAATCGAAGATTTTAAGGAACAACTTATTGCCATTGCTGAAAGTAAGAAAGAATTTTCGGCAGAAACAGAAATGATCAGAAAAAATGGCAAATCGATCATTGTTTTAATCAAATTTGTACCTGTTAGTGATGGAAGAGCAATTGTTTCTCTTGTAGATATCACGGAATTAAATAAGGCAAAAGAAAAAATTGTTAAAAGTGAAAAACAGTTTCGTGAATTATTCGAAAAATCAGGTGACGCTATATTGATCATTAAGAACGAGATTTTTATTGAATGTAACCAGGCAACCATAGAAATGCTTGAGTATAATACAAAAGATGAATTCCTTCAAACTCACCCTTCTAAATTATCACCAGACGTGCAACCTGATGGTAAAGACTCGTTCATTAAGGCACAAAAAATGATGAATATTTCTTTAGAAAAGGGTACGCATAGATTTGAATGGATTCATACGAAAAGTACGGGTGAAAATTTTCCTGTAGAGGTGTTGTTAACAGCCATTGTTAATGAACCCGAAAATAAAGTTATTCATTGTGTATGGAGGGATATTACCGAACGTAAAAAAGCAGAATTAACCCTTTTAGAAAGTGAAGCTGCTTTAAAAAATGCACAGGAAATCGCACAATTAGGTTCTTATAATCTAGATCTTCAAACAAATATATTTTCGAGCTCCTACATTTTTGATTCAATTGTTGGTTTTAAATCATCAGATATAAAAACACTGGAAACCTGGCGAACTGTTGTACATCCCAAAGATCTTGAAGAAAATAAAAAACTACTCGAGCATTGCATAAAAACCAAGAGTAAATTTAATAGAGAATATAGAATTATAAATAAAAAAACGAAAGAGATAAAATGGTTGCATGCTTTAGGCGAAATTAGGTATAAACGAACCATTCCTCTAAATTTTGTCGGCACTATTCAAGATATAACAAAAAGAAAACTAAATGAATTGGCAATTTCATTAAATGAGAAAAAATTAATTGAAATTCAAAAAATAGCCAATTTAGGAACCTATGAAATAGATCTAAAAACGAATATTG
>Ga0316201_10004523_pt1 | contig 10505 bp, 5 predicted proteins | sample CS6wburrow_MG_FD_204516 | JGI IMG/M metagenome (GOLD analysis project Ga0316201, IMG submission 204516) | Coastal sediment microbial communities from Delaware Bay, Delaware, United States - CS-6 worm burrow | ecosystem: Environmental > Aquatic > Marine > Coastal > Sediment | place: USA: Delaware... | reverse complement strand
AAGGAGCCCCGGCAACCGAGCGTCGACTTTGATGCATTGCACCTGCGTTACTACACCGACGCGCAGCAACGGCAACAGGGGTCACTGGCACCAGAACAACGCACAACCGACTTCCGTGAGGTGATGGCCGGGCTTAGCGAGAAAGAGGCGCTGTTTGAAGCAGCGCGCTGCTATTCCTGCGGTAACTGCTTCGAATGCGACGGCTGCTTCGGCGCCTGCCCGGAAGACGCCATCATCAAGCTGGGCAAGGGCAAGCGTTACGAAATCAATTATGACCTGTGCACCGGGTGCCAGGCCTGCTTCCTGCAGTGCCCCTGCCACGCGATAGAAATGGTCCAGACGGAGAGCCGGGCATGAGCGAAAAAATCAAAAACCCAACCATGATCAACGTCGACGGCAACGAGGCGGCCGCGCACGTTGCCTACCGCCTCAGCGAAATCTGTGCCATCTACCCGATCACGCCCTCATCGACGATGGCGGAACTGGCCGATGAATGGGCATCCAAAAGAGTGCCCAACCTGTGGGGTTTCGTGCCGACCGTGGTCGAAATGCAGCACGAAGGCGGCGCTGCGGGCGCCGTGCACGGCGCGCTGCAAGCCGGGGCAATGTCCACGACTTTCACTGCATCGCAAGGCCTGATGCTGATGCTGCCGAACATGTACAAGATTGCCGGGGAGCTGACGCCGACCGTTTTTCACGTGGCCGCCCGCTCACTGGCTGCGCAGGGCCTGTCGATCTTCGGCGATCACCAGGACGTCATGGCCGCGCGCACGACAGGCTTCGCCCTGCTCGCTTCGGCTTCTGTCCAGGAGGCGCATGACCTGGCCCTGATCGCGCACGCATCAACATTGGAATCACGCATTCCTTTCATTCATTTCTTCGACGGTTTCCGCACTTCGCACGAGGTCAACAAGATTGTCCAGTTGCCGGATGAAACGATCCGGAAACTGATCGACGATGACCTGGTGCTGGCTCATCACGGGCGATCCCTGAACCCGGACAACCCGGTCATGCGCGGCACCGCGCAAAATCCGGACACCTATTTCCAGGGCCGTGAGAGTGTCAATTCCTATTACCAGGCCGTATCGGGAATCGTGCAGAGGAAAATGGACGAACTGGCCGGGGAAACCGGCCGGCAATACAAACTGATCGACTACTATGGCCACGCTGAGGCGGAATCGGTCATCGTTGCGATGGGCTCCGGTACCGCCACCGTGCGTGAAACCGTGGACTGGCTGAACCGTCATCAGGACGGCCGCTTCGGCGTGGCCGTGGTGCGGTTGTTCCGCCCGTTCCCGGTGGACGCCCTGCTCGCCGAATTGCCATCGACGGTCAGGACGATCGCGGTGCTCGACCGCACCAAGGAACCCGGATCCAACGGCGAACCGCTGTACCAGGACGTGATCACGGCCCTGGCCCAGGGACTGTCACAAGGTACGCTTGATAAAATGCCGCGGGTCAGCGGCGGACGGTATGGCCTCTCCTCGAAGGAATTCACACCGGCCATGGTCAAGGCCGTGTTCGATGAAATGGCCCAGGCTTCTCCCAAGCAGCACTTTACCGTCGGCATCAATGACGACATCACGCACCTCAGCATCGAAGTGGACTCAAGTTTCGATATTGAGCGCGAAAACGTCGTACGGGCCATGTTTTACGGTCTCGGCGCTGACGGCACGGTCGGTGCAAACAAGAACAGCATCAAGATCATCAGCAGTGATCCGGACCGTTTTGGGCAGGCTTATTTCGTCTACGATTCAAAAAAATCCGGGGCGCAAACCGTGTCCCACCTGCGCTTCGGACCCGAGCCGATCGACTCACCCTACCTGGTGCAATCGGCCAATTTCATCGGTTGTCACCAGTTCGATTTCGTGTACAGCACGGATATCCTCGCACGGGCGGCGAACGGCGCGACGCTGTTGCTGAACAGCCCTTACAGCCCGGAAGACCTGTGGCAGAAGCTGCCTGAAAAAATGCAGCAGCAAATCTTGAAAAAAGACATCCAACTTTACACGATCGACGCCTACACGGTTGCCCGGGAAACCGGCATGGGCCGACGCATCAACACCATCATGCAGGTGTGCTTTTTCAAGCTGGCGGGCGTGATGGATACTGATCTCGCGATCAAGCTGATCAAGCAGGCCATCGAGAAAACCTACAGCAAGAAAGGCCCGGATGTGGTGCAGAAAAACCACGCCGCGGTTGACCAGGCCCTGGCCCACCTGTTCAGGGTTGATACTGACGCCCTGCAGCAAAGCGGAATCGGCGACCGGCCGATTGTGCCGAAAATTGCGCCAATCTTCGTCCAGGACGTCACCGCCGAGATGATGGCGGGGCGCGGCGACCTGTTACCGGTTTCCAAGATCCCGGTGGACGGCACTTACCCAACGGCCACCAGCCAATGGGAGAAGCGCAGCATTGCGCAGTTCATACCCGAGTGGCTGGACGATCATTGCATCCAGTGCGGCAACTGCTCGTTTGTCTGCCCGCATGCAGCGATAAGAGCCAAGTTCTGCCATGAAGACAAGCTTGAGGGAGCGCCGCAAAGCTTCCAGTCTTCACCGATCAATGCGCGTGGTTTTCCCGAGATGCGCTACGTGCTGCAGGTCTACCCGGACGACTGCACCGGCTGCAACCTGTGCGTCGACGCCTGCCCGGTGCGCGACGAGGATGAGAATGGGGAAGAAATCAGGGCGCTCAGGCTGGTCGCTAAAGATCCGATACTCGATGACCAGCGTAAAAACCTCGAATGGTTCGAGCAACTGGAATGGAACCAGCGCGCCGAAATCGACTTCTCTAACGTGCGCGGCGTGCAGTTCCTGCAGCCGCTGTTCGAATTCTCCGGCGCCTGTTCAGGCTGCGGAGAAACACCGTACCTGCGGCTGGTGACCCAACTGTTCGGCGGCCGCATGATGGTGGCCAACGCAACCGGCTGTTCATCCATTTACGGCGGCAACCTGCCGACCACGCCCTGGGCCAAGAACGCAGCGGGCCGCGGACCTGCCTGGTCGAATTCGCTGTTCGAAGACAATGCCGAGTTCGGTATGGGTTTTCGCCTGTCGGCGGACCACCACATGCGCCAGGCAATGGAGGCGCTGGAACGGCTTCGCGGAGAACTCGAAGACGAATTCGTAGACGCCATTATCCATTCACAGCAGCAGACCGAAAGCGAAATCCAGCGCCAGCGCGACCGGGTTGCGGAGCTCAAGTACCGTCTCAAGCTGATCGACACGCCGGCGTCGCGCAAACTGCAGTCGCTGGCGGATCACCTGGTCCGACGCTCGATCTGGATCGTCGGCGGTGACGGATGGGCTTACGACATCGGATCCAGCGGCCTCGACCACGCGCTTGCTTCAGGCCTCGACATCAATATCCTGATCATGGACACCGAGGTTTACTCGAACACCGGCGGGCAGATGTCCAAGTCGACCCCGCTGGGCGCAGTGGCCAAGTTCGCCGCGGGCGGCAAACAGATCGGCAAGAAAGACGTCGCGCAACAGGCGATCGCTTACGGCAACGTCTACGTGGCGCGCATCGCCATGGGCGCGAATCCGCAGCAGACGCTGCAGGCACTGCGCGAGGCCGAAGCCTATCCCGGCCCATCGCTGATCATCGCGTACTCGCACTGCATTGCCCACGGCATCGACATGGAAAAAGGCATGCTGCAACAGAAACGCGCGGTGACCAGCGGCCACTGGCCGCTGATCCGTTACAACCCGATGGTGCGCGATGCCGGCGGTGTGCCTTTCACGCTCGACAGCCTGCGGCCCTCGCTGCCACTGAAGGAATATCGCAAACACGAAGGCCGTTACAAGTTACTTGCCCGGGAGAACCCGGAAGAGGCAGACCGGCTGGCCGAAATCGCGCAAAAGGCGGTTCACCTTCGCTGGGATGTCTACGAGAAAATGGCCAGCCGCAGCGCGGCGGAGTTTCACGACGACCCGCGCAGTGAAGACAAGGAGAAAGGGCTGGATTTCTATCCGGAAACGGAGGGACTCGAAGCCCCCAGGTAGTCCAGGGCTTCGATCAAATCCTGCTTACCGGGCTTCTCATGCGCCATGCCCGGTATGACCATCAGTTTGCTGTTTACCGCCCCAGCATCGAGGTAACGGCGGTAAACGGCCCGGGTCTCGTCGCGGTTAAAATCTTTCGAACCGGTAACGAATACGAACCGGTTGGGCAGCATCAGTTCGACTTTCGGCGAGTATTCCTGCTTCCAGAAGTCGGCGCCGCAAATATAGATGGCCCCCGTGAACAGCTCCGGAAACTGGCTGGCCACGTAACTCGCCACCCGGCCGCCGCCGGAAAAACCCGAGACATACACGCGGTCAGCGGCCAGCGGAATTTGCTGACCCAGGGCCTTCAGGCCCATGACCGCCAGCACGACCCGCAGTTTGACCGTCTTGCGGTTGCCCGAACTGTTCGCGGAGATGTACACCAGGTTTTGCCGGTCCATCACTTCACGCCAGCGGTAATCGATTTGCCCGGTTCGTACCGGGCTGATGTAGACCATCACGCCCGGTGGCTCGGTCGAAGCGTTTTTCGGAATATAGACATCCCAGGTGATCGATTTTTTCGGTGAGATGATATCCCGGTAACGATCAGCGTCCTCCGCCCCCAGCAATTCATCCAGGGTTTTGGTGATCTGCAGATCACCGCTGATATCCGGTGTCTCCGCCGCGGCCAGGCCGGTAATGGAAATCCCAATGAAAAAGGAGGCCGCTGCCAGCATCTTCCACGTGTGAGAAACGGCATGCGAGCTGATGACACCTGAAATTCCGCTCATGAACGATATCTTAGCCTGTGAAGGCTGATTAAAAACCTGTAAAACAGGTCAACGAGACGATCACCCGAAAAAAACCGACGAATGGAGCGGTCCAAGAGGTAACGCCCCGTGCTAGTCAGCCCCCAGGTGCCGGTCAAAAAACTCCAGGTACATATTCCACATCTGTATATTTTCGGCCTCGCCGACGATACGATGCCGCTTGCCCGGATACGTCATCATCTCGAACGGCAGAGCGGCTTTTTGCAGCGCATCGATCATCTGCACGGTGTGGTCGAAAAAGACGTTGTCATCGGCCATACCGTGGACGATCAACAACGGGTCTCCAAGGTTCTGCGCGTACGTGATCGGGCTGGAGGCTTCGTAACGGCCGTCACCGTCATCCGGTTCCCCCATGTAGCGCTCGGTATAGTGCGTGTCGTACAGGCGCCAGTTGGTGACCGGCGCCCCGGCGATACCCGCGCTGAATGTTCCGGGCGCTTTCAGCAACAGCAGAAGGGTCATGTAACCGCCGTAGGACCAGCCGTGGACGCCCACGTTTTCGGCATCCACATAAGACTGTGCCTTCAGCCATTCCAGGCCCTGCAACTGATCCCTGAATTCGAATTCACCCATGTTGCGGTAAATCACGTCCTCGAATGCCTTGCCGCGTTCGGACGTGCCGCGGTTGTCCAGCGTATACACGACGTAACCGTTCCGGGCCAGAACCTGGTTGAACCCACCCAGGCGGCCGTCAACGGACCAGGTCCTGGTCACCTGCGGACCGCCCGGGCCACCGTACAGAAAGACAATGGCCGGATACTTGCGGTTTGGATCGAAACCGGCGGGCAAGGCCAGCCTGTAATTGAGCGCGGTTCCGTCCTCAGCCTCGATCGAGCCGTAGGAATAGCCGCGGTGATCGTCGAGGTACGGGTAATAGGGATGATTTTCATCGAGCGCGTTTTCAGTAATGTAGGTCAGCAATTCGCCGGAGGTTGCGCGAATGGCCGTGTAGGGCGGCCTCAGAGGGCCCTGGCCATTCTCGATGAAGAAACTTCCGTCCGAGGCAACCGAAGCCTCGTACCATCCGCCGGAGGGAGTCATCTGCTTCATTTCCCCACCGGACAGGGGGATCCGGTACAGGTGTTTCTCGGTCGTGGTCTCCGGAAACGCCGCAAACCACACAAAACCACCCGCTTCGTCCACGGCTCGCACGCCGCCGCCGTTCCGGCCGGTCTGCGCCACGGCCCACTCCCCACGGGTCAGTTGCCGCAACAGCTCGCCATCCTTGTGGTAAAGGTAAATGTGGTTGAAACCGGAACGCTCAGAAGTCCAGATGAACTGCTGGCCGTCATCCAGGAAGTGAAGATCGCTGTGCAGGTTGACCCAGTTAGGCTGTTCTTCGCGCAGTACGACTTCCTGCTGCATCGAGACCGGATCGACAAAGATCAGTTCGAGGCTCTTCTGATCACGTGACTGTTTTTGCACGGCCAGGGTGCCGTCCGGGGAAAAATCTACCCTGGCCAGGTAGAAGTCCTTGTCCTCACCCAGATCCACTTCGCGCATGTTGCCTGAGTCCATGTCCATGACGCGCAACCCGACCACCGCGTTGGCCGTGCCGGCGAACGGATAACGCTGCTCGACCGTGGTCACGCCGTCGGCGTCGATCTCATACCGGTTCTTCAGCGCGACACCGGATTCATCCACGCGGGTATAAGCCAGGCGGCTGTCGTCCTTCGCCCACCAGTAGCCGGTGAAACGGTACATCTCCTCCTGCGCGACGAATTCGGCCATGCCGAAGGAAACGGCTCCCCCACCCCGCATCGTGATCGCGCGTTCCTCTCCGTTGGCCAGGTCAATCACGTAGAGGTTCTGTTCGCGGACGAAGGAGACATAACGGCCGGTTGGGGAAATGCGGGCATCGGTCTCCGTCGCCGGCGTCTGTGTCAGGCGCCGTACGTCGGAACCTGGTTCGAGGTAGAACAGGTCGCCGCCCAGCGGAAACAGCAAGGCCTTGCCCTCCGGAGACCAGTCATATTCGACGATCCCGGTCGAGAAGTTTCGCGCCCGCTCGCGCCGCGCCCGCTCTACTTCATCCAGCTTCTCGGCACCGCCCAGCAAAGCGGCGCTGTCCACCAGCAGTCGCTTTTCCCCGTCCGCGATGCGGTATTCCCATAAGTCGAGTTGGCCCTGGTTGTCGGCACGGCCCTGCAAATAAGAAACCCGTGAACCGTCCGGTGAAATTTGCACCCCTTTTGCGACCGGGCCGGAAAGCGCCGGGCTGGCGACCAGGCGCTCGATGGTCAATTCCCTGGCAGATAAAGAAACAGGCAGGTTCATTAAGGCAATGTAGAGCAGGATAATCGCAGCACGCATTAAAAAATCCTCAGGCGGTCCCGGACAGGCAAAGAGAGGAGTCTAGCCAGCGGAGACCTCCCTGTCACCCGCCGGACAAATTTAAAAAACCCGGAATAAAAAAAGCCGCCCTTGCGGGCGGCTCAGTGTTTATTTTTGGGTGCTGAATGAATTCAGCTGATTGTATTCTAACGGGTCGCTGCCGCCATTTCGTTGTTGACGAAAGTCGGGCACGCTGTACCGGAAGGCAGAATCCGCTCGAGGTCGTAGCTAAGCTCCGTGAAGCCCATATCCGCCATGGCCTGGTTCGGAGTGATCGTAAAGCTGCCGGCTGTGCAGGTCGGGAAGTTGAACTGCCCCGTGCCCCACTCGATATCGGTAACCGCACCGCTCGGATCGCCCCAGGTTCCGCCGGACGGGATGTAGACCGTCACGTTGGCGGTGGTGCCGCTTGTCGAGGTCAGTGCCGCGACCAGCCAGGTCTGTTCACCATCCGGGCCGTACGTGTAGAGGGAAACGTACATGAACTTGTTGGCGTCAACCTCGATCAGGAAGCCTTCACCGCTCTTGGTCGGATTCCACCAGGTTCCACTCAGGCCGGGATCGATGCCGAAGTTCTCGAGGCCCTTGTTCTCTTCATGGAAGTCTTCGGCGAACAGCGCCAGTTCGTCCAGCGAGGCCGTCTCATGGCAGCGCTTGCAGGCGAAGTCCATTGTGACCGCCGCTTTGCCTTCTCCGTCCAGTTTCACGAAACCGCCGTCCTCGGTGAACATGTTGGCCGTGGGGTCGGTATCGATGTAGAAAATATGCGTTTGCACATCACCCTGGTATGGCCCCAGCGCCTGCGCGGACTTGGATGCATACGGCATGTGGCAGTCTTTGCATTCCACGCCGTAGTCATACATGGAAGTCTTTTTATACGACTCCATCGTGCTTGCGTGGCAGTTGATGCCACATTGTGCACCGGTCGTGGAACCGTCCGGACCGTGCTCTTCGCCGTCCTTCCAGATCGAGAATTCACCCCGTTTGTGCGGATTGTGGCAAGTCCCGCACTCTACCGCGCCGTGCGCGCCCGCCAGGTGCTCATTGTACTGTTCATGGTGCCTGATGAAACCGCCACTGGCCGGAATGGTATTGGCATCGCCGCGGATATGGCATTCGCCGCAGGCCTCGGCCGTGTAATCGACGTTCATCGAGGCAAAACCCGGACCGTGGCACTGTTCACACTGAATTCCGCCGGCGAAGAAGGTGCCGTGGATTCCTTCCAGTCCGTCCTGCTTGCCTTCCGGGGTGGATGTGTCTTCATCCGCAATCCACCCGGTGGTGTGGCATGAGCCGCAATTGTAGGGCTTGGTGCCGTTTTCCTGGCTTGCATTGTAATCGACCCACTCACCGGTCAGGTAGTTGTATTGGGTGTTGCCGCCCTCAGGCGATCCGTCTTGGGTGAGTATGTAACCGTTCACATCCATGTAACGCGATTTCCACTTGTATCCGCCGATCACATAGGAAATATCGTCCCAGTCATAGCCCTCTGGCAGCGGGATCGGCCGATGCTGGGCTTCCTCGCCTTTCATCAACTTGTAGGGATGCCCGGAAGTCTTCCACTGGTTGTAGTTTTCCTCATGGCACTGTTTGCAGGACTCGGGACCATCGTAGTCCTCGTACTGCGCCGCAGCGCTTCCGGTAAACGCCAGCAGCAAAACACCCGCGATTACCGCGATCAGCCAGTGAGTGAATCTTGATGAATGAGCCTTCCTTACTAACGCCTTCACTTCCATCTCCTCGTTCCAGAAAGTTGGTTTTTCTCATGGCGCATGATCCTGCATTTACTCAAGCTTAAATACTGCCTGGAGCAATTATTGATTCAATTTCTCTCGCTATTTGCATATTCAATGATTTCGATCAGGTGATTTTTGTATACAATTTTCCTAATGAACAAACCCGAACTGCTGTCCCCCGCGGGCAGCCTGAAAAACATGCGCTACGCGTTCGCCTACGGAGCCGATGCCGTGTACGCCGGCCAGCCACGCTACAGCCTGCGCGTGCGCAATAACGAATTCGCCAGGGAAAACGTGCTGGCGCAAGGTATCGAAGAGGCTCACGCCGGCGGCAAACGGTTCTTCCTGGCCAGCAACCTGTCGCCGCACAACAACAAGGTGAGAACCTACCTGGTCGACCTCGAGCCCGTCATCGAAATGGGTCCGGACGCATTGATCATGTCGGATCCCGGCCTGATCATGATGGTGCGGGAGCGCTGGCCGAATATGCCGATCCACCTCTCGGTGCAGTCCAACACGGTGAATTATGCAACCGTCAGGTTCTGGCAGGGCCTGGGGCTGAAACGCATCATCCTGTCGCGTGAACTTTCGCTGAGGGAAGTGGCCGAAATTCGCGCGGAGTGCCCGGATATCGAACTGGAAGTATTCGTACACGGCGCCTTGTGCATTGCTTATTCCGGGCGCTGCCTGCTGTCCGGATACATGTCGCACCGGGACTCCAACCAGGGCGCCTGCAACAACACCTGCCGCTGGAAGTACAACACGCTGGAAGCACGTGAGACCAGCACGGGCGATATCATCCCGGTACAGGCTGTAAATGGCGAGCTCCCTGTTGTATTACTGGAAGAGGAAACCCGCCCTGGCGAACTGATGCCGGCCTATGAAGACGAGCACGGCACCTACATTATGAATTCCAGGGACCTGCGCGCCGTGCAGCACGTGCACACACTGGCGGAAATGGGCATCGATTCGCTGAAAATCGAGGGCCGGACCAAGTCCTTCTATTACACGGCCCGCACCACGCAGGTCTACCGCCGCGCCATTGAGGACGCAGCGGCCGGGCGCCCCTTCGACATGTCGATGATGGACGAACTCGAGGGCCTGGCCAACCGCGGCTACACCGAGGGCTTCTACCGTCGCCATCCTCCGGCTGAATTCCAGAACTACGAACGCGGTGCGTCCCGGAGCGACCGCCAGCAATTCGTCGGGGATGTTGTCGGCAGCAACGCAGGCTGGCTGACGATCGAGGTGAAAAACCGTTTTGAAACCGGCGACCGGATGGAACTCGTCACCCCCAAAGGTAACTGTTCGTTCGACCTGGAAACCATCATTGGCCGCAACGGTGAAGCCGTTGCTGTCGCGCCGGGCTCCGGCCACACGGTCAAAATTCCCCTGCCTGAAAATACCGATCCAACGATGATCGACGGATTTGCCCTGCTCGTGAGGTACCTGCCCAAAAAATGACGAACGGGAAGCTGCAGGTTTGTCGGCAAGACTCGCACTAATCGCAGCAATCGGGTTATATTGCCGCAGAGCGCTGTTTTTTACCTTCGCCGGAGAAAAACAACCATGAGGAAAATCCTTCAGTTCCTGGCAATATCGGTTGCGCTTTG